>AUXO011091662.1_pt1 | contig 19094 bp, 16 predicted proteins | sample 768731 | NCBI WGS metagenome assembly AUXO01 (sample SAMN02715735, study PRJNA202380) | gut metagenome | biome: sheep rumen | host: Ovis aries | place: New Zealand: Palmerston North
ATATACTAGAATTGAGATAAATAAAACAACCGATAAGTTAAAAGAAGAGGAAGAAGGAGAAGCACTGAGGAAAGAAATAGAAGAAGATAAGAAAAAGATTGAAAGCATAAAATTAAATTTGGAGAATGTGTTGAATAAAAGAGAGAAAAGACCAGCTACAATAAATGGCCGTTGGGTGTGTAAATATGATAACGGAGAACTTACACTAAACTATGGGCGTACAGAAGTTAGTTTTATTACTAGTAACATAGAGAATATAAATACATATATCACTGATAATGCATTTAATAACATTATTATCAGAAAGATCACTATAAATCGTGAAGGATATGATTTGACAATTACCAAATCAAACAAGGGAAACTATCAATATCTTTTTAACTTAAAAAGTTTTATAGAGGCTTTAACTAATTCTAGTGTGTTTGGCAATAATTTTACTTCTGAAACTTTAGAAATAAATGATAAGAATGATAAAATTAAGGCGAGTTATATTAGCCTATCTACTGGTGTGGTTTATAATGTCAGAGGAGACTATATAGTTAGAGCTGTAAGCAATTGCTCAACCCTAGATAAAAAAGATGATATATGTGACCCGCCATATTACAAAATTCATACTGGAGAATATTACAATTTAGAAAATGATAAACTTGTTAAGCTTAGTCCTGACGATAATTACGAAAAAAAACTTATAGAGTTGTTTGATGCCACAGTATATTCAGCTGATGATTTTGATTCTGCTGATATTAGACTTGGAGTCTAATAAAGAGGTATTCTAGCAATAGTAATTTAATCACATAGGTGATTAAAGATTAATATATTGCGAAAGTGATGAATTGAATTTTCTAAAAATAGCAGTCTACATAAGTTATTTTTTTATACTTAAAATAACATTCTATTTATGAAGTATATAATTAGAACAAAATTAATATCGATATTTGTAATATTAACCTCTATTCATTTTATTTATTCTGGATGTTGTGGATGTTGTGGTATGGGTAAAGGCAGTGAAAGTTGTAATAAGTCTAATTCAAAAGGCAAACCGAGTAGCCAAGATGCAGGTAAACCAGGTAAACCAGGTAAACCAGATACAGGGGTGAAACCAGGATATATACCAGCCGAAGGAGATAAACCAGAAGAAATACCAGTAATAGAGACCCCAGAGGATAAGAAAAAAAAAGAGGATGAGAAAAAAAGAAATATTCTAGTAAAGAGAAAAATACTCGACTATTTAAATACAAGAGATGGTAAACGAGTTGGTATAGATACAAAAATAAAATTTAATATAACTCAAGATATGCCTCATAATGGATGGTGTATTGCTTTTACAAATGGCAGATTTGCTGGTTTAATTAAAAATGATGAGACCAATAAGATTAAAGAAGACAGTGACAATGATCTAATTGGTAGTCTTAAGATAACAATACAGATTCATAATAATACCAAGAGACAAACTTATAACTTTACTAACAAGGAATGTACTTTGGAACAATTAGTAAAGTCACTTAACACATTAAATGAGGAACTTCGTGCTGATCCTACCGAGTACCTACACGTACGTACTAAAGATGAAGTAGGTGAATATAGGGCTTATATTAATTTAAATAATGGAATAATATATTGCATACATACTGACGCATCTGATCCTTTTAATTTACTTATGAGAGACGCTCCTTATTTAACTGACCCATTGTATTGTAATGGAATATTTTATTCACAACAATTTGATGCTTTTACACGTCTCGAGGACCAAAAAAAAGCTGCAGAGGAATTTAATAAACCACTTCCTGACAATGATATAAGTAAATACAACCTTACTATTGCATTTTAAAAACTAATAAAAACTATCAATAAAAGAATTGTACAAAAACTCTATTTAACTCTAATCAGACCAATAATCTAATTTCCTGAAAGCTTTTCTGCATTATAGGCCACTTTTAAAGCTGTTATCAATTCATCAAGGTCTCCCTCTAGAACTCTATCTAAATTGTATCTAGTGAAATTAATTCTGTGATCTGTAATCCTATTTTGAGGATAATTATACGTCCTAATTTTATCAGACCTGTCTCCATGTTTTACAATTGACTTTTTTAGACTGTCTATTTCTTGTTGTTGCTTTTCAGAATTGATTTTATATAACCTGGCCTTAAGTACCTTCATTGCCTTTTCAAAGTTTTTTATCTGCGACCTTTCATCCTGGCATGTAACAACAAGTCCAGTAGGCATATGTGTTAACCTAACTGCAGAGTAAGTTGTATTTACAGATTGTCCACCAGCGCCAGTAGAACAGAATGTATCCTTCCTAACATCATTCATATCTATATCAACATCAATATCCTCTGCTTCTGGCATTACTATAACACTAACTGCTGATGTATGTACTCTACCTTTAGATTCAGTTTTTGGAATTCTTTGAACTCTATGTACACCAGACTCGTATTTTAAAATACTATAAACCCCATTACCCTCAACATTACATATTATTTCTTTATAACCACCAGATGTTGATTCTACTGAACTTATAACACTCAATGACCAACCTTTTACCTCTATATATTTTGAATACATTCTGAATAAATCGCCAACAAATATTCCAGCCTCATCCCCACCAGTTCCAGCGTGTATTTCTAATATTATATTCCTTTCGTCATCTTGATCTTTAGGGGCTAATTCAATATTAATATCATTTTCTACATCTTGCAACTCTTTTGACAATGCATTATTCTGTGCAGTTATATATTCTCTCATTTCAACATCACTTTCCGAATTCAAAAGTAACGAGTTTTCATTTATCTCCTTTAACAACCTACACCTTTTATCATATAAATTCACTATAGGTGTTAATGCTTTTAATTCCTTATTTATCTTAGATATCTTATTATAATCAGACGACTGACATAATTCATCTAATTCCACCTTTAAACTATTATATCTCTCTAATATTTTTTCTATTTTATCAATCACAGTTAAATTCTAGTTAGAATAAAGATCTTTATAATTCCTTAAATATTTAAAAAACTTCCTAAATATCAAAAAAACACTGATATCCACCTAATATAACATCTGTTTTGAAATTTATAAAAATTTTTTATTAAACTAGAAGCTATGAAGATACTAAAGGTATTGATGTTCATATCAGTGTCATTGTTTATCTCTGTAGTTGGATATATGTACTTGTGTAATATTGGTATCCTAAGTAGCAGAAATTATTATTATTTTTACATAAGAGACGCAAGTAAGATTGAAAAAGAATCGTACGTGTTTTTAAATGGAGTGAATGTAGGATATGTCTCTGATGTAAGATTTTCAGACGAGACATTAATTTCAAAGGTAACAATTTCATTGAGAACTAAATTAAGACTAAATGAAAATAGCGAAATAATTATAAGCGGAATTGATTCACTCTATAAAAGACTCGACATAAATCTCAATGACGGAGATATATTAAGGAGTAATAGCGAAGTTAAAGTAGTCGACAAATCTTTAAAAACAACAGATGTTTTATCAAAACTTGAAAATATTATAACTAATCTTGGAACAATATCAACTTCGTTATCAAACATTTCTAAAAACGTAGATAGTGAAATTCAAAAATTAAAGGATAATAATTTTACAGACAGATTGATTGAAGCGTCTAATAAATTAACAGATATTATAAACAGGGTTAAGTTACCTTGGTTTTTAAGAAAGTAACATAATATGTCAGAGATAAGTTATAAAAAGGCCAGTGAAATGCTAGATAAAAAAAATCCAGGTTGTGCTGAATATCAGATACTTCGTTTTTCAGAGAGAATAAGTAAACTGTCTGAACACTTTTCTAAAAATAAGCATGATTACAGTGCTGATTTATGCCTACGAAAGCTAATAAATAAAAAGAAGAGAATGGTAAAGTATTTAAAATCTTCAGCACCAGAAAGATATGATATTTTCAGCAAAATGTTAGGTAAAAAATGAGTCACATTCTCGAAAAGGAGGTAAAAATAGCTGAAAATATAAACTTACTTGTCAGAAAAGGGTTATTAGCTAATAAGTGTGATTCCTCAATCGAATTAAGATTTCAGGACAATGTTCTACTTATAACATTTGTTTATAATAAACAGGATGGATTAGATGCAGAGTTCCTCCCATTAAATGTAGAATATCGTGAAAAGTTTTATTCAGCAGGTAGAATACCGTACAATTGCAAAAGCGAGTCTAAGCTTAATGACCACGAGGTTCTTGTTTCAAGACTGATCGATAGGTGTATTAGACCTTGCTTTTCAGAAGATTACAGAAAAGAATCCCAAATAATTGTATCTGTACTATCACATGATAACAAATATGATCCAAAATATTTAGCTTGTTTTGGTACATCTTTGTGTCTAATGAATTCCTGCTCTGGCTTTTACTGCGGTCCTGTTTCTGAAGTTTTTTTATATCTAATAGGCGATAAATGGGTAATAAATCCACAAAAAGACTTAATAGCTGATTCCAGTGCTAATTTAGTAGTCGGAGGGACAGAAAAATATATGTTAATGTGTGAAGGATCGGCAAATGGGATAGACAAATACAAACTTTTAGAGGGCATAAATCTAGGCCTTGAGGAAATAAAAAATCAATGCAAACTACAGCTAGAAATATTAAATATTAGTCATAATGACACTTTAGATTGTAATAATCACAAAACAAATCAAGAAATACTAAGTAAAGATTACATAAACGGATTTTATAATAATCTAAAAAGTAAATTAAATTCAAAATCCACAAATGAAAAACTAATTGGAAATACAGTAACTATCAACTCAGAAGGAATTAGCAAAAGTTTATTAAAGAAATATAGAAAAGAATCATTAAACATGTTATTATTCAATGACAGAGCAAGAATAGACGGTAGAAGATTTGATGATATAAGAGAAATTGATTGTAAAGTAGACTATCTACCATCAGTACACGGTTCTGCATTATTCACTAGAGGAAACACGCAAGCACTTGTTACAGTCACATTAGGTGACAGGAAAGACGAACAGCCAGTAGATGAAGCTTACGCTTCAGGTTATAATAAGTTGATACTAAATTACAATTTCCCTGGATTCTGCGTTGGCGAAATATCATATTCTAAAAGTATAAGTAGAAGAGAGATAGGGCATGGTAATTTAGCCTTAAGCGCATTAAAATATATTATTCCAGATGATAATTTATTTACAATAAGAATAGTCTCAGAGATATTAAGCTCAGATGGGTCTTCGTCTATGGCTACAGTATGTGGTAGCTGTATGGCCTTAAAAGATGCAGGAATAAATATAAACAAAAATATAGCAGGTATAGCAATGGGGTTGTTTTATAATAAACACAAAGATGAATATATTATACTATCCGACATATCGGCCGATGAAGATGAATTAGGTGATATGGATTTAAAAGTCATTGGAACATCAGATAAAATATACGGTATACAATTAGATGTCAAATTTGTAGGTCTAAATAGTGATATACTAACTAATGCTATATCACAGGCCTTAGGAGGTCTATTCAAAATTATTGAGAAAATGAATAGTGCGATCTTAAGCCATAGGCCAACTCCAAAGAGTTTTGCACCACATTGTACCTCAATAGATATTGAAAAGCCACAAATTAATTATATGATAAATAATAATTGGGGTAATGTCTTAAATATTCAAAAGAAACACAATTGCTGCATTACAATTAATAAGAAAACCTTAAATATTATCGGAAAATCAAAAGAGAACACTGAAGACTGCGTTAGTGACATAATGTTACTAATAAAATTACCAAGTAAAGATGAAACATATGAAGGTATTGTAAAAAAAGTTCAACCAAATTTTGCTCTAGTTGAGTTCATGAGTGGATCAAAAACAGGTATTTTAAAAAAAGAAGACGTAGATTGGTGTAAAATTGATGATCTAACAAAAATATTATTCATTGGGAATATAATAACAGTAAAAGTGATAGAAATACAAGATAATAACAAGTTCGTATTGTCACATAAAATTCTAATAAAGAACTGGACAGAACAGAATAAATCTATTCCTGACAATATTTAGAAGTGAAAAATATTTTTTTGTGAAATCTTTTTTATCCAATAAATATAGTATTATGAACATTTTTACCAGAGCTGGCAAGTTTTTGTCAAGATGTTATCATGAAATAGTAACAATGTATTGGCCTAATATATATGATTTACAGCTTTATTGCATTGTAGTTGTATTATTTGTCTTATCATTGTGTGCTCTGACATTCTTTATGGATTTTACAATAAAATACTTCCTTGACTACTTATATAATTAGAAATCATGTCTGTTGATAAAAAAGCTTGGTACGCAATAACGGTCACTGGTGGAAAAGAAATAAAAACAAGAGACTGGCTTATAGCAAATAAAAGTAGATTTGGAGTTAGCGATGATGTTTTAGATGACGTCATTGTACCTATTCAAAGGAAAATAACTGTAAAAAATGGTAAAAAAAGGATTACTGAAAGTAGTTTAATGGGACCATACATATATGTACATGCAAATATATGTGATGAGAAAGTTATATCATTCTTTTCACAAGCTCCAAATGCATATAGTTTCGTTGGCTGTAAAAGCAAAGGATTTAGGAGTGGAGCCGATGTAATTAGCGATGAAGAAATAAACAAAATCATGCATAACAATAAAAACGAAGTAACTAGTGAGAATATAAAATACTACGTTGGCGATGCAGTTGAAGTTGTATCAGGAAGTTTTTCAAGCTTCAGAGGAATAGTTAAAGAAACCAATGATAAAACTAATATTCTAAGTGTCAGTGTCATGATTTTTGGAGGAGAAAATATAATAGAAGTTAAATATTCGCAAGTAAGAAAAATAGATAAATATGAGTAATAAAAAAATTATAGGAACATTAAAAGTTCAAATAAACGGTAACGGAGCAAATGCGTCTAAATTATCGCAGGTTTTCGGTATGAAAGGTATCGGAGGTGTTATGAAAAAATTCTGTGATGACTTTAATGCTATGACAAAAGGTAGAGAAAATGAAGAACTACGTGTCATTGTAACAATCTATGAGGACAAAACGATATCATTTGTGGTAAAGAATGAACCAGTCTCTGTATCTTTGTTAAAAGCAATAAATGCAGACAAAGGATCTGGGACACCTAATATGGTAAAAAAGGGAGTTTTGTCGGCTAGTAAGGTTAGGGAAATTGCAGAACGAAAACTAGAAGAATTAAACGCCTACGACGTTGATAGTGCAATAAAAATAATTAAAGGAACAGCTAGGAGCATAGGAGTAGACGTCGAATAAATAAAATTTCCAAATCTAAATTATACTTTATATTTCAAATTATCAATAAAGGTAAAACTCAGTTATCTAATGTAGACCTTATAGGATTCGAACCTATGACCCCTTGCGTGTAAAGCAAGTGCTCTAAACCACTGAGCTAAAGATCTAAAAAGACATACAAAACCAGCAGTAGTCTGTTGGGGAGTCGAACCCCAGTTTTCAGGATGAAAACCTGATGTCCTAACCACTAGACGAACAGACCTCTTTTTATGATGTATAAATAATTTTATATAAAAATTATATAATTCTGAAATTTTTATACATATAAGAAACTTTTTATATATATTAACGAATATGGAGTCTGAGAAAACTATTAACAAAAATATAGTAATATCGCTAAGTGTAGATGAATTAAACATCATACTAAATTCACTTTCGGAATTACCATTTAAAGATGTTTATACTCTAATAGGTAAATTAAACCAACAAGCAAATAGTCAAATAAAAAAGTAAATAATATGCCAAAAATAATCCTCTCAAGAAAAAAAGCCGATGAGATAGTATCTGAAATAAATGAACTAAATAGAATTAGGCCTGAAATAGTAGCACAATTGGAGGCAGCAGTTCAGCTTGGAGACCTTAGCGAGAATGCTGAATACATAGAAGCAAAGAAGAAATTAGCAGAAAATGATATAAAGTGCAATAAACTTAACAATATTCTAAATAACGCAACTATATCTGATGAAAATATTACTAAAAAAAATTACGTAGATATATTCGCAAAGGTAGTTATAAAAGACATGAATGATAATACAACATTTGAATATACTTTAGTATCTGAAGAAGAAGCATCTATCTTTGATAACAAAATATCAATAACATCCCCATTAGGTAGCGCATTAAATCGTAGAAGAGTTAATGATATAGTTAAGATAGATGCCCCAAGAGGAGTTATAGAATATCAGATCATCGAAATAAATTACTAAAAATTATGAGTTCAATATTTACAAAAATAATAAATAAAGAGATTGATAGTTATATCCTAGCAGAAAACGACAATTTTATCTCAATTTTGGACATAAATCCCATAAAGAAAGGGCATTCATTAGTTATACCAAAAATTGAAGTTGACTACATATTCGACTTAAATGAGAGTTATTTAAAAGGGATTATTCCATTTGCAAAAAAAGTTGCGGATGGAATAAAAAAAACTATAGAATGTAACAGAATCGGAATATCGGTAATAGGATTAGAAGTACCACATTGTCACTTGCACTTAATTCCAATAAATAACTTAAATGATATGGATTTCCGCAATAAAATAGATATATCAAGTGATGAAATGCGTGAATTATGCTATGCAATCAGAAAAAACATTATACTCACTTAAATTATAATTAACATCATTATTTACATTAGAATTATACTTAGTTTTTAATCTATTAATCAAGTTCATAAATTTAAAATTTACATCGTCTAATTCCTGCATTGGCGTATCTGGATTGTTTTTCATATTATACCAATTCTTATATGCTATTTCAAATTCTCTCAAATCCTCGAAATTTAACCATAAAAAATCTATTTTTACATGCGCAGGAGAAATCTTTATAATAAATTTTTCAATAGAAGTCCTAAATTCCTTCTTCTGAAATCTTCCTGGCCAACTAGGGAACACTAACGTCAATCTACAACTGTACAAATCATTATCGCTAACTGTGTTATCACTTGGACGTAGCAAAATATTTTCTATTAGGTGAAAGCCCTCTGATTCCTCGTTAAATCTCTTAATCTTATTAAATGATTCTTTAATCATCTTATTTGCCAATTTATGGTCTGTAATCTTACAATTCTCATTAATTATTGATATAAATCTATCATTCTCTCCATTTATTAAAATTCTAATTTCTAAAGTATCATTCTCTACTTCATTTAGGTCCTCTATTAAATATGATTTTTTTTTACTTATAACATAATTACTTTGATTGCTACCATAATACAAAACAAGGTCTACAATATTTTTATATTTCGCTTTATACACAAATCTCAACTTGACATTATTTTTATCAAGTTCAGATTTATACTTGACATTATCGAAGACTTGAAAATTCTCCTCAAAAAGACTATGTAAAAATCTCCTATTAAAATTTTTTATATTAAAACAAACACATATTTTCTTTTCTAGCCCAGATATATTACTTCCCTCCCATGGAATATTTTTGTATAACCCAAAGGCTTTCCCACGCTCCTTCTCTAATTTCGCACAACATGATATATACCGCTTTCTGTCTTCAATGCCAAAATCAATATAATTATTTTTATTATCATCATAATTTGAAAAAAGTCCTAACATAAAACCTAAAATGTCTTCCCTAGATATTATGTTTGACTCCTCCCTAAGTGACCTTACATAATCATTGCAAGATTCTAAAACATTACCATTATTAACAATATTAGCAGATAAAAGGTATTTCCTCTGTACACAAAATTCTCTATTAACGTTACCATAATTCAATGAATATGTAGATGGATATTTAATTAATAACCTTAATGATGGTATATCATCTGGCAATCTATCATACACAACATCCTTTGCGTTAACATCTATCGAAAAATATAATTTTAAATTTTCTAAAACTATTTGATATAAAAAAAATATCTGGTCAAATAATAGAGTAAAACATTTTAATTGGTGAATGGATTCATCATCGCTTTTATTTGCAATATTACTACCACACTCATCTCCTACATTATAGATTAACGGGAAATCACTCTGTATCGATGTATAATCAAGAAAATTCCGATACTGCCCATCATATATACCAAGTTCCTCATCATTATTCGAATTATTTTTAATTAGAAATAAATATCTCCTTTTTGCCAACATTAAACAGCCCTGCTTATTTATCTTAACATCTATACCATTTACAAATATTTTTATCTTACTATCATGGAAGTTAAGCCTAGCTGCCTGATTTTCTGAAAGCTGAATATAATTTAAATATTCCTCCTTAGTTTTACAATTAATTAATTTAAAGGAAATCACATTGACAATATCTTCATTTTTTAAAATTCTCTCAATTATCTCTATTGTAAATATTTTTAATTTCATTTTATTCATCTCAAGGTCCTTATCGACAATAAAACCATGGTTTAACAATGGACCATCATATATTTTATCTAACGATATACCTCTATTAATTAATTCACTCAAACTACTAAACCGTATTTTAGGAACAAAAAAATTTTGAATATCAGCAAGTAAAATACTAACTAAATCTTCATATCTATTTGTATTATTAACAAATTTACCATTTGGTTCTATTTCAAGTTCAATGTAAACATCTACAACCTCAAATAATTCAATTTTATTAAAGTCCTCACATAAATTTCTATATTTATTTAATGTCTTTAATACTTCACTTTTTACAGCGTTAACATCTAAATCATCACTAGGCTCAATGTATAAATATATATCATAACATCCGACTACAAAACCGTCTTTTTTTATAGGTATTATATTGCAATTTATTACACCATCTACATCTAAGATGACTTTATAGTAATCATTCAGACATACTGGATTCATTGGCAATATTTCATCTGGTAAATAATAATTCTTTACACTATACTTCTTATGCGGATCTAAAGCCAAAATATCGGCTACTGAGAATGAAATTCTATAGTCCAAATCCATTAAACCAAAAATCAAATTTTCAAGAATAGTTATTCCTGGGTCACTCTCTCCAAAATAATTCCATTTATTATACCCAACCTTTGTAATATATTTTAAGGCTTCATTTTTTAAATCACTATAATCTAAATAATCATACAAATACTTAGTTTCGTCTTCCATATCAAAACATATAATTGAAAGTCAATGAACTCTCTTCGCTACTTGCTTTTATTACGTATTGTATATTAATATTTAACATACCATCAATATGAGAATCATCTACATCTACATTCAATAACTCAATTCTATCCTCCCATTTTGTTATAGTATTCTTTATATTATTGCTTATATATGTCTTCAAATTCAAATCCAACGGTTTAAATGCTATTGATTTTATATTACAGCCATACTCAAGTTCCATAAGTCTCTCCCCTGGAGTCGTTGTCAATAATACATATAAACTCTCTTTTATAGAATCATCTAAACTATCGACAACATCTACACTCCTACTATATTTATTAAACACTACAGGGAACTTCCAACCAATAAAACCACTAGACATTACCTATATCTAATTATATTAAAATTTTACTTAATATTAAAATTTCTTTATATTTATGACAATGTAGTAACAGTATTATTTGTTTATTCTAACAAGTAATAATGCCTTTGCTATTATGTCACCATTATCCCATTTAGATATCAGCTTAATCCATTTTTCAGGAATTTTTTCTAAAGAATAGTAAGCACCAGCCATTTGACCTACTACTGCAGCAACAGTATCTGCATCACCACACAACTTAGAGGCTACTTCAATAGCCTGTTCAAATGAATTAGTGTAATATAAAATATGAAAAGCCATTGCCATACAATCAACTGAAAATCCACCAATATATCCTGGAGTTTTTTTCACCCTCTCTGTATTATAACAAAACACCCTGTCCTTCCAATTCCAGTTTTCATACTTTCCTGGACTTTCATATGATTCAACATTATTCCTACTTTCAACTAAACCTCTTATACTTTCAATTTCGGTTTGAAAACTACTAATTTCGTTTAAAATTTCCCTTAAACTCCTTGAATTGCCTTCCTTAAAAATCTTACATATAACATATGTCAAAAGTCTACAACACTCAGCAGCTTGTACTCCCGGATGTGTAGTATAACTCTGTCTTTCAGCCTCACGTAACGCCCTTTCAAGATTATTATGATAACATATAGGTATAGCCGCATTTCTCATTATAGACCCATTACCACTACCAAATTGATCTTTAAATTGTGCTTTCTCTAATGTAGGATTCCTAATAAATCCTTCTAATGCCTTATTAACAGTTCCGCCTAATCCCCAAGATACACGTTTATTCTCATCATGCATTGAAGCATTATTATAACCACAATACCACCACGCCAAAAATCTCTTCATAAGATCTATCGGTTTTAAAACACCATTATTAACTATCAGTGAATCTGCAAGACATAATCCCATTGAACAATCATCTGTCCATTGTCCATAAGCAAAACCAGTTGAACGCGGATTAACAATTATAGTTTCAATATTACTATAATTATCATCATCATATAAATCAGCATTGACGTTAATAAATTCAAATGGCGCACCAACAGCATCGCCTATTGCCATACCTAACATACACGCAACAGCTCTTTTTTCAAGATCTGAAAGCTGATTCAATACATTTTTATCGACTCCTCCAGTAAGCGCACCAATTATCTTTCTCGCTTCATCATGCGTAGCTGACATATTTTTATCACATTCATCAAAAATCGTCATACCACATAAACTATAATTAGAACTTCCAGGACAACATACTTCCACAACATTATCAATACAACTTTGTAATCGTGTATTAGACAACCTAAATCCACCGCCTGAATTCTCTAACATAGTGTTTGATTGTTTTCTGCATGACCTACAACAATCACAACATAAAATATCAATACTCAAAATATTTGATATAACAAAAATTAAAGAAAACCTATATAAGCTCATATTTTAATAATAATATTATTTCACAATAAAACAAAACATTCAGTAAACTCTACTTATATAAAATTGTAATATTAAATTTAAATATGAACATTCTTTACACAATATGTCTATATGTTTGCTTTTATAACTTTTATTTTTGCAGATGTATTAGCTGCTGCAAACGTACTAAACAACAAAGCGTAAATAAAAGCAAAATACTAATAAAACCTATATACGATAAAGAAAAATATGAAAAATTTAAAAATGTAAAAATAAATGAATACATAAGTGAATACGGACTCGAAGAATATTCTAAATTTATAATACAAATACTAGAAAATGAACTAAAGTGGACTACTGATGGTGATGTGCAGGGAGGCGTTTACACAAAATATGCATTTAAAAACGAATGGCATAAAACAAGAATTAAATACAATACAGACAAACAAATCCTTCGTTGGTTAAGTACAACTTTGTCTAATTTATACTTAAATTCGGCTAATTCGGATACACTTACTGAAGTACAGTGTTACCTACATGAAGACAAAATTTATATAGCTACAAATAACGATAGTGACGCTAATAAAATAAAAAAAAATATATTATCAAAAAAATTAATTAACGATATCGTTGAATTCTGTAACAAAAACAGCGATATAAAAAACAATGACGAAGGAATTGAGCATGATGTAGACAAAAGAAAAATAAGACATATTTTTAAGTTAAATAAGGCACTACAATCAAATTATTATACGAATAGTACAATAACATCAATTAGTAATAATAATTTTTTTGTAATAAAATCTGAGCATCTAAATAATATAGCAAAATGGCTACACTGCGAAAGGAAAATATTTGAATACCTAAAATTGAATAAACGTCTAATTAAACTAGACATTAATAAACTTGGAGGTATAAGACGACCATGCTTAATGTGCTGGGTTTACCTATTTAATTATGAGACTGAAAACAATTGTGGAATCCTATGGGGTTCACAAGAATCGTTTATAAATACCATAGAGGATATGACCATTAATGATATAATAGAGAGAATAAAAAAAGTAGAGCATACAAACAGCCCATTTATAGTTGATGACCAAAGTGACGACGAAAAAATATAAAACATAACAAAAAATAAATTACTTATTTAAAAAAATCCTAAAAAATATTTCTAAAACAATTAGAAAATAAAGACATATTTTTATACCTCATAAACTTTTTACATTTCCACCCGAAGTTTCTACCGACTTAAAAAATTCACAAGCCATTACATCATTTTTAGATAATTTATCTAATTTATCTAATATAGAATTGAAATCAATAGTATACACACTACCATCATTAAATACAATCATGTTGACTACACAACCATAATTAATAAAAGGGAAAATAGAACTAATAGGTTTTGCATTAATATATGATGCTAACTTTATTTCAATATTACTACAAGCTATTTTTTTACTATCAACCTTAATATCATCAGTACGAGTTATAAACGTAAGATCAAACATATATTCAAGTTCGAATTTATTTAATTCTTCTTCTTTTTTGCCATATAATTCATTTTTATACAACCTATATATACGTTGTCTGCGATTAGCAGGAAAACCAACGTATCCATCAAATAAGAAATAATTTTCATTCTTTACATACTTATCTATATTCTCCTTATCGCTATTATTACTGAAGATATTAGGACTTTTTACTATCCGTGAAATATTAAAAAAATTCTCAACTACATATGATGACCCAACAAAAAATTTATTCTCACTTATTGTAAGGTTACTTAATGTAGATGCACAACCTTCTGTACTCATCACCTTACATCCCTTCGAGGAATTAAATCTATATTCATCTCTATTAGTCCAATCTATTACATAGAAATATATATAGTCATCATGGCGAGTACCACTACGCGTATAATACTTATTATCGACAAATAAAACTAAATATTTAACTTCACCAATAGAAAAGCTCAGTGGCTTATACCCTGGCGAGGAATATCTACAAAAATCCTTATTACCCTTCCAATATTTTTTACAACCCCATTTATCTTTATCTTGCATTCGGTATGACGACCAAATATCAATATTAGTAATAAAGAATTCTCCAGTGGTAATTTTAGATACATTATCTCTAATAAGAGATAATGTATTTTTATTACAAGCGTTATATTCTAATATTCTAATTCTAACATTCTTCTTTTCATTCTCTATTTTACTCTGTATAACAAAAAAATTTTTTTTGCGTATATCAGCGACAAAAAAACCAATAATATTCCAATATGAATCAAAGCTAATTAAGTCTTTAGTATTAAGAATAGATAATCCAAAATAACCTTCAGATACACGTAATCTACCTTTACCTCCATCATGCATAAAAGTGACAAAAGAATGGTTATTGCGACAACAAAAATTCTTTATATTACATGGGTTTTTTTTTGATAACCACCAATTATCCACAATACGTTTAAGGTTTATATAATCATCTTTTTTTTCAGCAATCACATAATACGCGCTAGCCTCATCTTTAGTGCAATCTACAATGTAACCAACACCGTCAAAATAACAAAGACCATTAGAACATATATGTCCAACAAATGGTTCAACGTGACATAAGCGCATATCTTTTTGAAAAATATATAAATTGTTATCAAAATTCCCAGTTTCCTCATTAATAAACTGCATATTGACTGCAAAAACACTTATTGGAAGGTTTTCATCTTGCCCAATATAAATAAACCCATGAGTGACATTATTGACACTAAAAATATGAGAATATTTAACATTAAAATCAATATTTATCTTCTCTAAAACTAAAAAATCTCGATCCATAAAATATCCATAACGTTCCTCATGACATATAGCCAGTCTATTTAAAAAATCACTTAATCGTTTTCGTAGAACATATTTGGTATTTTCACATTTTTTATAATTAACCAATTTATGTTTATGCGGCACCCTAATTTTTTCTAAAAAAGAAAGCATACTTTCGCTCGCAAACATTTTAATATAAGGATAAATAGTCGATTCAAGATTAAATGACAGAATATTAGAAATAACTCTAGATATATCGCGATATAAATTTTGACTGATTATTGAAGAAGATTTATTTAATGCATCATTTCCCTGTTTAGTACTATGATCTAAGAGAATATGAACATTAGATGGATTCTCATTCAATAAATAAATAGTGTTGGAAACATTAACATCATTGAAACTATCACTAATGATACTATTTAACATATTAATTGAATTAGAAATATCATCTATTTTGGAAACTATTTTATATCTAGAGAGTTCATCAAAGCTCATTTTACGACCATCTTCAGTTTTATACTCAAATACTTTTCTCTCTTTGTAGATATATCTAAAAAATAAATTATAAAAATTTTTAACTTTAGATGATATTTCTTCTTCTTTCTTCACCTTAGATATTTTATAAGCATCAATACCATCCAAATTAAAGATTGCATTATAAATCTCAAATACATCCTTAACATTTAAATTAATCTTATCCAAAAATAATTCAGACAAACCACATTCAAGATCGTCGCTACTGAGTTTTTCACAAATAAACAAAGAAAACAATCTAACAATAATATTTTTATAAAAGCCCATTAACCTACCATTCAATAATTTAAAATTTACATTCGCATCCATATATATATTCTTACATTCTCTTAGAATGTAATTATAATCAAATTTCAAACGCCTATAAATTTTTTTATATTCTTCAGCCGACGCCTCATCAAATCCAACACTACCAATATAATTTTCAATTAACGTCATTTTTATAATCAAACAAACCAATTTTGATAAATAATAATTTTTTGTCCCCATTTTTATTTCATTATGATTATCACCAATTCCAATATTATCAACAAATTCAAGCATTTTTTTTAATATATTAGCATCATACACGAAGTTAACAATTTCATCCTCCGACTTAATACAGTTTGTTAAATAAAAGTAATCTTCAAATTTTATTAAATCTTTTTCTCTAACTAAAATAAGCTGATCCTCCTCGTAGAGATATTTATTCACTCTATCAATATTCTGAAAGATATTTTTAAACGAAAGCATACCAGCAATTTCTTCTTTTGTTAGTTTATGCCCTTCGATCTCTCCATTATTACCAGACAGTTTAATTTTTTTAGTATTTAAATTAATTAAATTGTTAAATCTAATACTGCATGAAAATTCTTTACCTATATCATCAGAAAAAACGCTAATCTGACACGAATCATTTTTATTAAATACAGACATTTCGTTCTTTCCAACACTTTCCATCCCTTCAGTAATACTAAAATTTACCAATAAAAAGAAATAAAACTTAACCTTCATAAACACTCAATTTAGCACAAAATAAACATTAGATAAAACTGCACAAAATTTCATAAAAACAAATACAGCTAAAATATTTAGCTTCTAAAATCACTCCTCCACAAAATTATCACTATACTTATCATTCCGTATCGCCTATCTTTCCCCTTTAACCAATCCTCTTTTTATTGTTTAGTAAATTTTTACAAAAAAACAAAATCACACAACTTATTTTTTTATAATACTATTATTAACAACTCAAATATAGAACGCATTAAATATTTTTTTAAACAAAAACACCAACAAAGAATACATTACAATCAACATCATCGCAAGGTAACCAAATTAAAACAACAAAATAAATTTAAAACGAGTAAATAAAAGATTTTATATACAGTATTTAGCTTTTATCTCCTTTGATATGTAAATTGAGACACCCTATAACCGTACCTCCGTCAATATGGCTAACCCTACTGGTATCCCATTTAAATATATCTGATGATGATGATAATGATGTACATTCTCTAAACATATCATCCAACTTTTCAACATTAATAATACACCATTTAGATACATCTGGTAATGATAATAATGACGAACAATAAGAAAACATACAACATATATCTTTAACATTACTAATCCAACAATTAGATATATTTGGTAATAATGTCAATGACGAATATCCTAAAAACATACTATTCATATTAACATTATTAGTATTCAAATCACAGGCCCGTCTACTAATCATAAATTATTGCACCCAAAAATATAGAACAGGTATTAGTAATTCTACTAGAGCCAACGCTAAGTGTATTAAAACCAGTCAAGTATTTACGACCTTAACACATATAATATAAATTCGTAATTACAACTTCATTACGCACCTAGTCTCATCATCAGGGCTCATGCCCATTATTAATGTTTTCATTAATCATCAAAACGCATTAACCACATATGCCCAACTAATAAAACTATCAACATAATCACATTCTATAAAGGCCAAATCCACCTATTTTACTAGAAGATAAACTGTTTCTAAATGTGTAAACTGGCAATATAAAACAAAATTTATTCTTATTACTTAACAAACTCATCAGAAAATACACTTATTACCTTCGCATTCATCAATTTTATAAATTAAATAAAACCTACATATATTGATTATCCTCTATTGTACAATAATCTATTTATTTTTATTAACTGGGAAAAGGTATATATAAGTAGCATTCTCAATACCATAATATCCCATAGTTTTAGTGTCTTCAAAAACTTCCTTATTTTCAGAAACAAGGCCTATTTTATTAAAGTCAATATTTAGTTTATTTTTCAATTCGTTTCTAACTTTTTCTTTAATATTATAAACATAGTCATCATATCTATAATTAATAAAGATACTCTTCCCATCATACATTTTTGCACAAATTTGAAGAGAATCATTGAATACAGTCAATCTTGGCTTATCCTTCAAAGAAATTCCGTAAAACATATTTGAAGTTTCATTACGACTATTAATTTTCCATTTAGATATATCTGGTAATGATGTTAATGACGTACATGATGCAAACATATAACTCATATCAAAAACACTTAAAACTGCCCACTTAGATATATCTGGTAATGATGTTAATGACGTACATTCAAGAAATAGACATTTCATATCTCCTACTTTACTAGTATTCCATTTAGATATATCTGGCAATGATTTTAATGCATTACATCCTTTAAACATATATTCAATATTTCTTACTTTACTAGTATTCCACTTAGATATATCTGGTAAGGATGATAATGATAAACATCCATAAAACATATAACTCATATCAGTAACATTACTAGTATTCCATTTAGATATATC
>AUXO017529100.1_pt1 | contig 19091 bp, 15 predicted proteins | sample 768731 | NCBI WGS metagenome assembly AUXO01 (sample SAMN02715735, study PRJNA202380) | gut metagenome | biome: sheep rumen | host: Ovis aries | place: New Zealand: Palmerston North
GCTCTTTTTAGCAGGTCGTAGCGAGTATCCATTTCAATGCATAGACTCTTCAGTGTCTGCACGACTTTCTGCACGTCAGTAATAATAGGCTCGTCGTCTTCGTTTCCTTCTACTTGTGCCAGGAAGTGGTTTACGATTGGGCTGTATATGCTGAACTCGACTTTCTTCGGGTCTACCATGACTATCTTCAGCTCGGCAGGATGCTTCTTATATAGTAACGACGTTAATATGGCGTTTAGGCCTACTGATTTTCCCTGACCTGTGGCACCGGCTACAAGCAAGTGCGGCATCTTGGCAAGGTCAGCCATGTATATTTCGTTTGTGATGGTCTTGCCGAGAGCCATGGGCAGCTCGAACTGCGTTTCCTGGAACTTGCGTGAGTTGATTATGCTCTCCATCGAGACAATCTGCGGCTTGGCATTTGGAACTTCAATACCGATAGTTCCCTTGCCGGGTATAGGTGCTATGATTCGTATGCCCAAAGCTCGCAGGCTTAGGGCAATGTCATCCTCAAGGTTGCGTATCTTGGATATGCGCACACCTGGTGCCGGTGTTATCTCGTACAAAGTGATCGTCGGCCCGACCGTAGCCTTGATGCTGCTGATTTTTACGCCGAAATCGCTTAAGACCTGAATTATCTGGTTCTTGTTCTGCTGCTGTTCTTCCATGTCTATGGAAGTGTCTATGGTATAGTGCTTTAGCAGGTCGATGGTCGGGTATTGGTAGTTTTCAAGGTCCAACTTCGGGTCGTATGGCTCCAGGGCACGGTCTTTGTCAAGATCGGCTTCCGCCTCTTCTTGTCCCTTGTGTACTACCATGTCGGGGAAAGTTGTCTCTTGTACAGACTCCTCGGCATTTGGGTCGTTAAAACTGATTTCCATCTCCAGGGGATCTGCATGTGACGCAAGTTCTTTGGCCTCAGCTTTGTCAAGGTCGTTGAATTCGATGGTCGTGGCAGTCTCGTCTGGGGCAAGTCCTGTGTATGGCTCTTTGCCTGCGTTCTCAAAAAGGTCGTTGGGATCTATATCTTCGCCATCTGTAAGGTCGCTTGTAGAGTCTGTATTTTTCTTGATGTGTGGATTGAAGATACGACGCAGCCAAATTATCGTCTCGCTTGAGAGATATATCATATATATAATTGCTGCAATTACCAGCGAGAGGAATGCTCCCACGGGACCTATCTTGTTCTTGAGTAGTTCTACTTCTGCCTCACCTATGTTGCCGTGTAGGCTGATCCGTGTGGTGTCTGGCAGGAGGTCCTGTATATAATATCCCAGTGCAGAGAGCCATATCATTATAATGGCGCAGTTCAGGAACCATTTCCACAACCTTACCTTGTATATCTGCATTATTCGCAGTGATGCTGCGATAAGGAATATCGGTATCAGGAACGACGGGACTCCCCAGCATTGATCTGTAAAGAATCGTGCAGTGTATAGTCCCCAGGCGCCCATCCAGTTGGCTGCTCGTGCCCCTGTGTATCTAGGGAAACTGTCATCAGGACCTGCTGTGACAAGATGCGATGCGATACTTAGCAAGACAAAGCAGCTTACGAGGAACAGTAGGGCACCCAAGCCGAAACGGATAATCTCGCCGCGTGACATGCCATCGTCAGTGGTGTCGCTGGGGGCGGAATTCATTTCCTTCCATAACGTACGCATGCCTTCGATGACAGATGTCTTAGGCTCGTCCTGTATGTTTTTGGATGTCCGCTTGTGTATATTCTTATCCTGAGATGTCTTTCCCATTTGTCGTATGACCTTTTTCTCTTGCAAAAATAGTGGAAAAAATCGGGATTTCGGATTATTTAATCATTTTTTTTATAAATTTGCGCCCAATGAATAGAATAGTGTCACGTTTTGACAAGAAATTAATTCCTGCTTTGACTTTGGATCAGTTTGAGGGCCGGATCATTACGGCAGATTCCGAACTGGAAGCTAGAAAGGCCGTGGACTATCTTATGGGACAGGAGGTCGTCGGGCTGGATACGGAGACGAAGCCGATGTTTCTCAAGGGACACAGGATGAATCCGGTTGCTCTGTTACAGGTATCAACGTTAGATACCTGTTTCCTGTTCCGCCTCAATCATATCGGAATGCCTGATTGTATCGTGGATCTGCTGCAGGACGACGGACTGCTGAAGGTCGGGTTGTCGCTGCATGACGATTTTATGCAGTTGGGGCGCCGAAGGAGCATTTGTCCTGGAAGATATGTAGAATTGCAGCAGATGGCCAGGGATTTTGGCATCACAGACATGTCCCTTGCCAAGTTGTATGCAAATTTGTTTGGGCTTCGCATCAGCAAGTCTCAGCAGCTTACCAACTGGGAGGCGGATGTGTTGAGCGAGCGGCAGAAACGCTACGCCGCGACAGATGCATGGGCTTGTCTCAGGATATATAATGAGTTTAATAGGATAAATATCGAGGGATATGAGTGTGAAGTCATACCAGAGCCTGTTCCTGAAGAGGGGGAAGGCAGATAGTCTGTGCCGCAAGCATCCTTGGGTCTTTTCCGGTGCCGTACACCATATAGACGGTGTTCCGCAGGAGGGTGACAAGTTGCGCGTGATTGACAGTGACGGCCGTTTTGTCGCAGTCGGTCATTGGCAGATAGGCAGCATTGCATTGCGTGTGCTGAGTTTCAGTGACGAGGTGATAGACGTAGGTTTCTATATCCGCAGGCTTTCCATCGCACTTGACGTCCGTAGGTCCATAGGCGTAGTTAGGTGTGATGATACGATACGGCCAGAGAACAGAAATGATATGTATCGTTTGGTACACGGTGAGGGGGACTTCCTGCCAGGGCTTGTTATTGATATGTATGCAGGAACAGCAGTAATGCAGGCACATAGCGTGGGCATGCACGAGGATCGTATGCTTATTGCCGAGGCGTTGAAGAACGTAATGGGTGACGGGTTGAAGGCCATCTATTACAAGAGTGAGACCACCTTGCCTTACAAGGCTGCACTGGGACAGGAGAATGGCTTTATTTTTGGAAGGACAGACAATGACGTCGCTACAGAGAATGGCTTGGATTTTCATATAGACTGGCTTAAAGGACAGAAGACGGGATTTTTTGTGGATCAGCGTGATAACCGTTCTTTGTTGGAGTCTTACGCGAAGGGTAGGAATGTGCTGAACATGTTCTGCTATACCGGCGGATTCAGTGTTTATGCCATGCGTGGCGGGGCAAAACTGGTACATAGTGTAGACAGCAGCGCCAAGGCTGTAGACCTTGTTCGTGCCAACGTAGGGCTGAATTTCCCTGAAGACAGCAGGCATGAGGCTTTTGCCGAGGATGCCTTCAAGTTCATCGAGGACATGGAGGGCAAATATGACTTGGTAATTCTGGATCCACCGGCTTTTGCCAAGCATCGTGATGCCTTGAAACAGGCCCTGCGTGGCTATATTAGGCTGAATGCCCGTGTAATGGAGAAGATGCCAGGCGGCAGTGTACTGTTTACGTTCTCATGCTCTCAGGCCGTGAACAAGGATCAGTTCCGCACGGCAATATTTACGGCAGCCGTCCAGGCTGGTAGAAACGTACGTATTCTGCATCAGCTGCATCAGCCAGCCGACCATCCTATCAATATATACCATCCCGAAGGAGAGTATCTCAAAGGTTTGGTAGTGTATGTCGAATAGTTCAATTGACTAATTTTGTTTTGATATGAGTATAAAGTTTCGTCTTACGTTAATGAATTTCCTGGAGTTTGCTGTCTGGGGAGCTTATTTGACGTCAATGGGAAATTTTCTGGGTAATGCCGGTCATGGAAGTATCATTGGATGGTTTTACAGCATCCAGGGTATCGTAAGCATTTTTATGCCGGCGTTGATGGGAATCGTTGCCGACCGTTGGATGCAGGCGCAGAAACTTCTGAGCCTGTGTCACTTGCTTTCTGGCGTTTTCATGATTTCTGCCGGATGGTACGGTATGCAGAGAGGGTTTGATATAGAGCCTTTGTTTACAATGTATACATTGAGTGTCGCCTTCTACATGCCTACGCTTGCCTTGAGCAATTCTGTCGCATTCAATGCACTGACACGGGAGAATATGGATACTGTAAAGGCTTTCCCGTCAATCCGCGTATTTGGTACTATTGGCTTTATCATTAGTATGTGGATTGTAGATGCCGGCTTTGCCGGTTTGATGTCTCTGGTTGTCTCTATACTAAGTTTCAACTGGTTGCACAACTTTGATATTGATTTTCATATTTTCGATCCAACTTCAATAGAGGTTGCTTTAAACAGTTTTTTTAGTAGGTTGGCAGGAAGCGACATGTTCTTGTATGGCTTGCTGGTAAGAGGACTGCAGGTAAATTCGGGACAGTTCATCTGGAGCGGAATCCTGAGTCTGGTTCTCGCTGTATACAGTATGACTCTTCCGGCTTGTCCTGTAAAGGAATCTGTGCGTGTGGACGGCAACCGTGCAAATTCCATTATACATGCCTTGGGACTTGATTCTTTCAAATTGTTCAAGGATTACCGCATGGCAGTGTTCTTCGTATTCAGTATGTTGCTGGGCGTCAGCCTTCAGATAACTAACGGCTATGCCAATCCGTTCATAACTTCGTTTAAGGGTATAGCAGAGTATGCTCATACATTTGGTGCCATGCACGCCAATATCCTTATTTCAATTTCGCAGATTAGCGAGACTTGTTGTATCTTGCTGATTCCTTTCTTCCTGAAGAAGTTTGGCATCAAGAAGGTTATGATGATTGCAATGTTGGCATGGGTATTGCGTTTCGGATTCTTTGGCCTGGGAGACACAGGTCCTGGAGTCTGGATGTTTATCCTCAGTTGCCTGGTGTACGGAGTGGCATTTGATTTCTTCAATGTCAGTGGTGCCCTGTACGTCGATCAGAATACGGATGTGGATATACGCAGTTCTGCACAGGGCTTGTTCATGATGATGACAAATGGTCTTGGAGCCACCATAGGTACGTTGTCGGCTCAGGCTATCGTCAATCATTTCGTGGACATTGGTCCTACGGCAGATGCTGCGGCCAACCTGCCTATGTGGAGAACGTGCTGGTTTATCTTCTCTGCATATTCATTAGTAGTATTGATCCTGTTTACAGTCATTTTCCGCGAGAAGAAGTCTGAATGAAAGAAATAAGGTTTTTCTATGATTCCGAACTGAACGGAGAACTTCCCAAGGACGAGGCGGCACATGCCGTTCGTGTCCTTCGCCAGAAAGAAGGTGATGAAATTTACCTGACGGATGGCAAAGGGATGTTTTGTCGTGCAGAAATAACGGCAGTAGGCAATCACCATTGCATGTACGACATAGTAGAGAGGTTGCCACAGGAACGGGCGTGGAAAGGTAATATCCATCTTGCCGTGGCTCCTACCAAGTTGGCTGACCGTATGGAATGGCTCGCAGAGAAGGCAACAGAGATCGGCTGGGACGAAGTTACATTCCTTAATACTCAGTTCTGTGAGCGTAAGGTGATAAAGACAGAGCGTATAGAGAGAATTGTCGTTTCGGCGGCAAAACAGTCTCATAAAGCCTGGATGCCTGTTGTGCACGACATGGTTCCATTCAGGCAATTTGTGACGGAGCAGTATAGCAGTGCTAAGTGTATACATGGTGCTGTTCAGGCACCTCCACAGTTATTTATATGTCATTGCTATGACGAGGAGGAAAAGCCTTTGCTTATGAATGTATTGGAGCATGGTAGGGATGCGCTCGTCATGATCGGCCCCGAGGGTGATTTCAGTATTGATGAGGTAAGGTTTGCACAGGAACATGGATTTAAGCCTGTCTCTTTGGGCAGAAGCCGCCTGCGTACCGAGACTGCCGCTTTGGCTGCTGTTCATATGATGCAGATGAGGAACCAGATTTGATTTACTGACAAAGATATTTTGTAGAGATGAGAAGAAAGATAACTGTCACATTGGCAATTGTTGTTGTTTTGTTATTCTGTATTGCACTGTACTTTATAAAATTTCGCGGAGGTAATGCGTGTTCATTAGTCCCGGATGACGCAACAGGAGTAGCAGTCCTGGATATTCGCGAGATGGTCGAGGAATCCGACATTGACAATGCTAAGCTGAAGAGCATAGACAATAAGACAGGAATAGACTTTACCAAAAGGCTTTACTGTTTCCTGACTAAGAATGGCAATGTCGGTATTGCCGCGATGGTTGCCAGTGAGGATGACCTGGATGCAGGTATCGAGGACAAGCGTATGCGTAGTGGGCTGACTTTTGGCATGGTCGGAAGTTTCCTGACATGTCATGACGACAGGCGCATTTTGCTTATGGGACCTATGGCATCCATCAATGATGAGGCTCTTCAGGACGAAATGATTGCTCTTATGGACAAGGAGAATAGCAAATGCTCATTGCTGGACAGTTTGGAAGGACAAGAATCACCGCTTGCCATCCGCATGACAGTTGAGACACTTCCGGAAAGATTACGCAATGTAATCATGCCTGCACTATCACAAGGTTTTGATCTGTCTAAGGTTCAGATTGCCATGGATACACGTATGAAGGAGAAACAGATATCTTTCCGGACACGTGTAGTGACGCCGTCGTCGGTGGTGAATAAGTATCTTGACGAACTGCTCGGATGTCTGAAGCCAATGGACGCTTCTTTATTGAGTATCAAGAGTCCTTCACCTGTCGTATGGCTTGGGATGGGTGTCAAAGGTGACAAGATGCTGGATGCCTTGCGCAAGAATGAGACTTGTAGGAACGTACTTCTTGGATTGAACATGAATATCGATGCAGATATGATAATTCGGGCTATAGATGGAGATCTGTATCTTAATATTTCGGAACTTACGATGCACAGACAGTCTTTTCTGCTGCTCTCTCATGTTACGGACATGGAATTTATGAAGAACAGGAATGACTGGAATACTGTTGGGGCGAATCTTCACATTGGAATGGCAGATGACAATACATTGTATGTGACAAATTATACTGACTATATTCCAAACACCGCAATCTTCAGTCCTAATGTGACGTTACAGACTTCGTACAACGATATAAAGGGAAGCAAGCTGTATCTAAGAGTCGAGACAGAGTCTCTGTTGAATGCAGCCGCACCTATGCTGGCAGCTTTAGGTTATTCCAAGAGATTCTATGATACTATAGGTTCGGTCAGTGCGGTGTCTTTCCGTATTACTGATGACAGTGCATGGCTCGAGGTTAATCTTAATATGAGCCTTAACGATATTATTGGCAAATGGATAGAATAACGTTTGACAATGTCATGCCTGCCGTGTTTGCTCATTGTGACGACCTGCAGAGTGACGTGTGGGGACAGCGGCTGACATTCTGCAAGGGCAAGACATATTTGGTGGAAGCGGCAAGCGGTACCGGCAAGAGTACCATGTGCAGCTATATTATTGGTTATCGTAAGGATTTTACCGGTCGTATCCTTTTTGATGGTGAGGATATATCTGCCTATGATGATTGCAGGTGGTCCGATATCCGTCAACATAGTATATCGCATCTGTTTCAGGAACTGCGTCTGTTTCCAGAACTTACTGCCTGGGAGAATATTGCTATTAAAAACCAGCTGACGAATCATGCCACAGAGGAAAAGGTTCATGAGTGGTTTTCCCGTCTGGGTATAGAGAATAAGGAACAGAGCCGTCTTGGGTTGATGAGTTTCGGTCAGCAGCAGCGTGTTGCGATGATACGCGCTTTGGTTCAGCCGTTTGACTTTGTCGTGGTAGATGAGCCAATATCGCATTTGGACGATAAGAACTCATGTATTATGGCAGAGATTATGCATGAGGAGGCTGTACGTCAGGCTGCTGGTGTAATTGTTACGAGTATTGGCAAGCATATGGACAATATATGCTATGACGAGGTTGTAAGGCTATAGGATATGGGACTGATTTGGAGACTTCTGCGCAGGCATATTAGTGTATTTCAACTTTTAGGGTTCTTTATGGCCAACCTTTTGGGAATGCTGATTGTACTTCTTTCCATGCAGTTCTATCAGGATCTTGGACCGGCCTTTACTTCACAGGACAGTTTTATTCATGATGATTATCTGATTGCTTCAAAACGCATCAGTACTATTGGAGGATTGACAGGCGGTCAGACGACTTCTTTTGCAGCAAGTGAGATTGACGACCTTGGCAGACAGCCATTCGTAAATAAGGTTGCAGGCTTTACTGCCAGTCAGTACAAGGTAAGTTGCTATATGGGTATCGATAATGTCATGCAGTTCGGGACAGAGATGTTTTTCGAGGCAGTTCCAGACGATTTTGTCGATACGGACACGGATGAATGGAAATGGAGCGAAGGTCAGGAAATGGTACCGATTATTTTGCCGCGAACCTATCTTGCTATATATAATTTCGGTTTTGCACAAAGCCATTCATTGCCTAAGATTAACGAAGGAGTAGTCTCACAGTTAGGCTTGACTATAGTTATGCGCGGTAATGGATTGGAGGAACGTGTTAAGGGCAGGGTGATTGGCTTCAGTTCCCGCCTGAATACGATTCTTGTTCCTATGGATTTCATCCGTTGGAGCAATGCACGTTTTGCTCCAGATGCAGATAACAGTCCAACTCGGTTGATAATGTCTGTCTATAATCCTACGGACAGCAATATTACGACATATATTAAACAGCATGGTTACGAGGTGGAAGATGACAAGCTGGATGCTTCACGCATTACTTATTTCCTGAAGGTCGTAAGCGCAGTTATTATGAGTGTCGGGCTGTTGATATCCATTCTCAGTTTCTATATACTGATGCTCAGCATATATTTGTTGGTTCAGAAAAATACCACAAAGTTACAGAACCTGCTACTTCTTGGATATACTACGACACGAGTTTCGTTGCCTTATCAGTTGCTGACTTTCTCAATGAATGCGGCAGTTTTGGTGATTGCCTTTGGAATACTATTGGCTATACGCAATTGGTATATGCGGATGTTGTGGGCTATGTTTCCTGATATTCAGGAAGGTTCTGTTATGCCTGCACTGACACTGGGAATATTCTTGTTATGCGTCGTGTCGTTGCTAAATGTAGTCGCGATACGCCGTAAGATTAATAGTATTCAGCATTAATAGAACTGCAATAGATGGAACAGCTAATAAGGTTATATTCGGATTATTCTGGCGAAAATGCAGCACGTATTCAACAGATTCCTGGCGGTGGAAGTAATCGTGAATATTACAGGATAACGGCACAAGATGGAAGTACGCTGATAGGAGCTGTCGGCCTCAATTTGGATGAGAATAGGGCTTTCTGTTATCTTGCAAGGCATTTTGAAGAATCTCACTTGCCTATGCCTCGTATATTGGCAGTAAGTAACGACGGTTTCAGATATCTGCAGACAGACCTAGGCAGCAAATCGTTATTTCAGACACTTGAATCCGGACGTAATGCCGGAGGACATTACAGCGCGGAGGAAAAGGAATTGTTAAGACGCACGATATATCAGTTGCCAGACATACAGATCAAAGGACAGGTCGGGTTAGATTTTGACAAGTGCTATCCTCAGCCTCAGTTTGACGTGACAAACGTGATGTTTGACCTGAACTACTTCAAATATTGTTTCTTGAAGACTACAGGAGTCGAATTTCACGAATTGAAGCTTGAGGATAATTTTCGCGAGATGGCTGACGATTTGGCCAATGAGACTCTGAAGGGTTTCATGTATCGTGATTTTCAGGCGCGCAATGTCATGATGGATGCAGATAATAAGCCCACATTCATTGATTTTCAGGGAGGTCGTCTTGGGCCTGTTCAGTATGACTTGGTTTCTTTCCTGTGGCAGGCGAGTGCGCTATATCCGGATAGCTTGAGAGAAGAATTGATAAATACTTATATCGCGTCTCTCAGGCAGTACGTTGATATTGATGCTACAGCTTTCCGCAGCAGCCTTCCTCGATGGGTCCTGTTTCGTTTGTTACAAGTCCTGGGTGCTTATGGGTTTCGTGGGTATTTCGAACGCAAGAAGCATTTTCTTGACAGTATTACTCCTGCACTCAACAACCTTGGCATACTGCTTCAGGATCTGGATTCATGTCCTTATCCTTATCTCAGGCAGGTTCTGAGCGAAATGTTGGAGAAGAGGCAAGAATGTTCGGTTAATACAGTGAGGGACGCAAATGACAATACAGAGAGACTGCAAAAGAATAAATCTCTAAAGGCCTCTGTTTCAAAATTTGATGCTCAAGGTGCATTGGTAGTGCGTGTGTTCAGCTTTTCATACAAGAAAGGTATTCCTATGGATTCGACAGGTAATGGTGGAGGGTATGTGTTTGACTGCCGTGCAACTCACAATCCTGGAAGATATGAACCATATAAGAGATTTACAGGATTAGATCCCGAAGTGATTAGATTCTTGGAGGATGATGGCGAGATACTCGAATTTCTTAAGAGTGTATACAAACTGGCAGATGCACATGTCGAGCGTTATATGAAACGCGGTTTTACAGATTTGATGTTTTGCTTTGGATGTACAGGAGGTCAGCATCGTAGCGTATATAGTGCTCAACACCTTGCCGAACATCTGCATGAAAAATATCGAATCAAGGTAATCCTCACACATCGTGAACAGAATATTCATCAGATTTTAGAGTAATTCTTACATTATATGAAGGCTATGATATTTGCCGCTGGACTCGGCACAAGACTTAAACCTTTGACGGATCAGATGCCCAAGGCTTTGGTACCCGTTGCAGAGAAGCCGCTGATTCAGCATGTAATAGAAAAACTTACGGCAGCAGGATATGATGATATTGTTGTCAATATACACCACTTTGCAGATATGCTGGAGCGTTGGATCGTAAATTATCAGGAAGAGCATCCTGATATTATTTTAAGATGTTCCGATGAACGAGAGAAACTCTTAGACACAGGCGGTGGCATTGCACATGCAGGAAAGTTGTTGACTGATCACAATAATGAAGGTAGGTTCTTGATTCACAATGTCGATATTATCAGTAATGTCGACTTAAATAAGTTTAATAATTCATGCATAGGTACGGCACGACATTATGGGGCTGGCAAGAGCTATGCCGCAACGCTTTTGGTCAGTGAGCGTAAGACACAGCGTTATCTTATCTTTGATGATAATATGCGTCTTGTCGGATGGACAAATATCATGACAGGTGAGGTTAAGACACCGTTTCCTGCTGTTCGTGAAGCTTTTGACTCCTCATATATGGCGCCTGTTGACAGTGCAGGTATACTGACTTCTCCTTTTTTCCGTCCTATAGGGTCTGGACCTTATAGACTTTATGCATTTGCCGGAATACATCAAATGAGTGCAGAGCTGTTGCCTCTTATGGGAGGATGGCCAGACAGGTTCAGTGTTATTGATTTTTACCTGTCTTTATGCAGGCAATGTAATATACATGGCTATGTTCAGCCAGGCTTGCGTCTGATGGATGTAGGCAAGGCTGATTATCTTGACATGGCAGAAGAATTCGTTAAATCTATAAAATAATAATATGGTAAGACATGTCATACTATGGACTTTACGTCAGGAGTTTCAGCTCGAGGAGAAAAATAGGATTAAGTCAGACATCAAACGTGAGTTAGAGTCCCTGAAAGGGCAAATTCCAGGTCTGCTCGAAATTACCGTCAGCATAGACAATCGTCTGGATAGCAGTAACTGTGATTTAATGCTTGATTGTTTGTTGGAAAGTCAATGGGCTCTGAAGGAGTATGCTGTACACCCTCTGCATGTTCATGTAGCCAATACCTATGTGCGTCCTTATACGTCTCAGCGAACTTGTCTTGATTTTGAGATATAAGAGATAGCAAATACTGTGAGCATGCAACATCAAAAATCCCTGGCTTTTTGGGAGGCCAGGGATTTTTTTTGATTCATGTATGGGATTGTGATTACAGTCCAAGGCTCTTCTTGATTTCTTCAACCTTAGCCTTAGCCTTTTCAATTTCGCCCGGATAGCAGTTGGCACAACCGATATGTCCTTTACATTCGCAGTAGAATTTTATTTTAGGCTCTGTTCCAGAAGGACGGACGCTGACTTTCGTCCCGTCCTCGCAGAACCATTGCAGGACATTGCTTTTGGCTGGCATATCCAAAGTGCTTACGTTTCCTTCGCTATCAGTAACGGTCAGAGCCTGATAGTCTTTAGTCGTGACAACCTTGCTGCCTGCAATTTCTTTTGGAGACTTACTGCCGCGGAAGTCTGCCATCATTTGTTTAATTTCATCGGCGCCAGTCTTTCCTGGTTTTACGACATTGATTGTGTGTTCGTAACTGAATCCGTACTCCTTATAGATATCCATAAGCAGATCATACAGGGTCTTGCCTTGGTCTTTTGCCCATGCTGCAATCTCGCAAATCAGACATATTGATGCTGGTGCATCCTTGTCTCGAACCTTGTCATATGGCAGGAAACCGAATGATTCCTCACCTCCACCTATGTATTTCTGTTTACCCTCGCTGATGGCAATTTCGCGGGCAATCCACTTAAAACCAGTATAACAGTCACGCAGTTCTACACCTTCTTTCCTGGCCATCTCGGCAATAACTTCTGTTGTTACAATTGTCTTGACAAGGAAGTCGCTTTTCTTCAATGTTCCCAGTGCTTTCTTATTCTTTATGATGTAATACACAAACATCATACAGGTCTGATTTCCGTTGATAATTACCCATTTGCCCTCCGGATCGCGACAAACGATAGCCAATCGGTCGGCATCTGGGTCGGTAGCAACGACCAAATCTGCATTCAGCTTTGTTCCTAGGTTCATTCCCAATGTCATTGCCTCGGCATTCTCTGGGTTGGGAGAAACTACAGTTGGAAAATTACCGTCTATAACCATCTGTTCTGGTACTACATTGATATTTTGAAATCCCCAACTGCGCAGACATAGTGGAACGATTACCCTGCCGGTACCATGCATGGCACTATATACGATATTTAAATCTTTCTGCCTATTAATGACATCCTGGTCGATCATTGCTTCCTTAACGGCCGTCATATAGTCAAAATCCATTTCACCGCCGATTATCTTTATAAGATCGTGGTTGGCCTGGAACTTTACATCCTCAATGCTTACTTTGTTGACCTCGTCAATGATTCCTGTATCGTGTGGAGACAAGACTTGTGCTCCGTCAGACCAATATGCTTTATAGCCGTTATATTCCTTTGGATTATGGGATGCTGTTACATTAACGCCTGCGACTGCTCCCAACTGGCGAATGGCAAAACTGATTTCAGGAGTGGGGCGGAGGCTTTCGAACAGATACACCTTTATTCCGTTGGCACTGAAAATTGCAGCAACGCTTTCTGCAAACATACGTCCGTTGTTACGGCAGTCATGACCGACGACGACACTCTTGCCTCCTTCTGGAAATGCCTTGTTGATATAATTGGCAAAGCCCTGCGTTGCCATACCGACGATATATTTGTTCATGCGGTTGGTTCCTGCACCCATTATACCGCGCAGACCTCCTGTTCCAAATTCCAGATTCTGATAGAAAGCGTCTATAAGGGCTGTCTTGTCCTCTGCATCAAGCATAGCCTGTACTTCTGCCTTTGTCTCGGCATCGTATAATGGTGAGTCTATCCACTGCTTTGCAGCGGCTGTACATTTCTCAATAAGTTCGTTGCCCATGATTATATTCTATTTATGTTTATGTTTATGATATTTTTATCACAAAGATAATAAAAACAGGTATATAATAGACGTTAATCAGATAAAAACTTCAAAGTTTGCCCAGAATTCTGTCCATAACCCAGTTTACTGATGTTGCAGAGACGCAGTCGGCATTACAGATACTATGTCCCTGGAGATGACTGACAACTTCCTGAATTAAGGGTAACTGTACATGTGGTGGATTGGGAACACGTATTTCCTGACGGCCTTGACTGGTTGTCAGTGCTATAGGCTCATATGTAAATACCGAGAAACAAACCTGTCCTTTTTCTCCTATGATTTCAATGCGATCTGTGCGTGCGCTTTCATGACCGACAAAACACCAGGAACCACTGCCTGGCAGACCGTCCTGAAAGCTGAATGCTGCAGAAACCGTATCCTCGCTGCTGTACAATCCGCCACGGTTGGCATGATATCCAGAAACGTGTACAATAGGACCAAAAATTTCCTGCAATAAATCAATCTGGTGAGGCGCCAGGTCATAGAAATAGCCACCACCTGCTATGTCTCGTTGTACGCGCCATGGCAGAGAAGTGCTATTATAGTCCAGGTCACGTGGCGGACATGAGAATCGTATCTGAACGTTGATTATTCGTCCAATACTGTTATTCACGACCAATTCCTTGACTTTCTGGAAATATGGAAGGCATCTTCGATAATATGCCACGAAGCATGGAATTCCTGTTTCGCGTGATATGCGTATTACGCGCTGGCAATCCATGTATGATGCAGCAAGTGGTTTCTCGACATATACAGGTTTCCCGGCCTTAAGAGCCATGATTGCATATGTGACGTGACTTGAGGGTGGGGTAGCAATGTATATTGCGTTTACGTCAGGATCAGAGATAAGAGCCTGTGCGTCATTATACCATTTGGGAATGTTATGACGCTCAGCATATGAACGTGCCTTTTCTGCACTGCGTGACATAACGGCACTTATGCGACTGCCTTCTACGAGGGAGAATGCAGGTCCTGATTTTTTTTCAGTAACCTCTCCACATCCGATAACACCCCACTTTATCTGCTTCATATTATATCTGTTGGATTAATTAAAGAAGTTCCATGACAGACCGAAATTGACATTTAATCCGTTCATGGGGTTATGTGGTACCAGAAAACGATTACCACTACCACATGTAACGTTGGCTACATTTACATACAGACGGCAATGTTTAAGGTGGAAGTTGGCATAGGCATTAAGGATGGGATAGCAGCCAAGTGTGATCCGTTCATTGTTTGGGTCCTGTATTGCGTATTGCCCTGAAGCAGGATGGTAGTCAGGCGCGATATAATTTGTAAAAAAGCGTAAGTCTGTACCAATTTGGCATCGCAGGACTTTTGCCAGACGAAACAACAGGTAGAAATTAGAATAGATATTCATTGCCGGCAATGGAAGTGCCTGTTTGTCTGTACTGTGCTGGTATGTGATTTCATTGTCCCAATGGATGATCTTCCATGATAGATCCTGAAAGAGCGTAGCACTCAGCACCTGTACGCTGGATGGGGTCTGCATCACGCATGCATCGTGTGTAAAATCTGATGGGGATGTGCTGCCGCTAATACCTGACTTAGGTGTATTTTGCATCTGTAGGTAGGTATAGTTGGCAATATTGGCAAAACCAAACTTCAGTCTTGTTCTTGTACGGGAATATTTTAATTCGGCGTCCAGACGAATGGTAATTTGTCGGGACATGTCGTCATTGTCCCATTCTGTATATGTGTTACGATAATGACGCCAGAAAAAACTTGGTAGTTGATTCAGAAAATTGAATCCAAGATTTAGCTGAAGACTGTCTTTTGGGGTAAGGCCGAAATTCATATCACCTCGTGTATCAATATTGATGTCGCCGACGTTCTTGCCTGCAAGACAGAACTCGCCATTCACGTTATAATGCAGGAACCTGCCCTGTCGTTTGCTGATTTCGCCACCGATAAGTATGTCATGTTCGACAGTCTTGTCCATAACCGTAGTGCCATCAATTATAGTCGGAAGGCCATATTGGCGCATTTGGTGTGTGGCAAAGAACGTAATTCCCATCTTTACCCACTTGCGGAACCCCTCGCACATAGCAAACCCAAGCGTATTTCTTATTGTCAAGGCTGTTGCATGATCTTCTATCGTCCCCTCGCGGTAAGGTTTGTACCTTGTCCAAAAAGAATTGTTATATCCCTGGTCGTAGAATGTATGGTTCATGTGGCGTATGTCCATGGTGTGTATAATGCTCGCCACAGGAATGTAGTCTTTGGGCTTGACCAGCTTGGACTCCCAGTCCGATGTAAGGGAATCAATCGTATTTTTCCTGACAACAGAATCTTGCATGACTAATTCCCTTATGCTATCTGGCAGTTCCAAAAGCAAGTCCCCTCCACTTGGTGGCTTAGGCTTTAGACTGTCTGGAACTATCCTCTCTTTGTAATATCCTAAATTATAGCGATGTGACATATAATATGTCTGATCGTCATTGCGGTTATACGTGCTGTTCAGGTTGACAGGGACATCACGGTCGTCGAAACTTCGCTGGAATATTTGCGGAGTCGTTACATAGCGATCGTCCGATATGCCGCCGTTTTCAGCGTTCTTCATGTGGTTGACATTCACGTATGCATGCAAATTATACTTGTCGCCTCTATAGTAGCCATATACTGTAGCCCCGAACTCGCTTGTCTGCTGTTGCGAGTAGTAGCCGCGACCATATAGATAGTCCAGTTTGAAGCCGATTCCGGAAACCTTGTTTATATTCGAGGCGAAATAAGCACGTACGCGATCTTCTCCCGTAGTCTTGTTTCCCATACTATGGTAAGCCAGGTTTGTGATAGGGGACAGGGTATTTGTAAAATAAAAGTCCTTTACACCCTCGCGAAAATAATCATAGGGAGTAAGAAACATCATGTCCCTTTCTTCTCTGCGGCTCATGAAAATACGTGAGAGACGTGCCGAACCGACATTTCCCAAGGTAGAATACTCGCCATTCATTCCTTCAGTGAACTTCCAGTTTTGGAAATTGTGAACAGCGGTATCACGATTTTCTGCCGGAATTACAGAACCAAGACGTTCATCAATTTTCCATTGGAATTGTCCGATAGGAATCTTGATATCCGTCTTGGTCGTGTCACGTCCCCATGTCTTGCTGCTTTTATTCTTGTTACCTTTGTGGGAAGACCTGTTCTCACTATCTTTACCCCAGTCGCTTGACGTCTGGCGCATAATATTCTGGGCATGTATATGTATACATACCAACAGGAACGTTATCAAGAAAGATAGTCTTTTCACATTTTAGCCTAGGTAGCGAATCAGCAATTCAATAATCTTCAGGAACATAGCTATTGCAATGATGGTCAGGCCCTTCTCATGGTCTGCGTCGTTGTAGAAATACTGTATAAGCCCTGCGGCGGCAAGTACCATGAATACCGTATTCAATATACGGCTAATGCGAGGTTTCCAGTTACTGCCTTTTTCCCTCTTGGCACGTATTTCTTCAACACGACGTTCCAAATCAGACATCTGCTGTGAATGCTGATCGTGTCCAATCCTTGTCTGCTGCTCATTCATTAGCCTTGGAATTTATGGAGATATGTAATTCGTCCAATTGTGTCTGGTCAATGATTCCAGGTGCATCCAACATAACATCACGTCCGTTATTGTTCTTTGGGAACGCAATTACGTCACGGATACTGTCCAGTTCTGCAAACAGACTGACAAAACGATCCAATCCATATGCTAATCCGCCATGAGGAGGTGCGCCATATTTGAATGCATTCATAAGGAAACCGAACTTTAGTTGGGCTTGTTCTGGTGTGAAACCGAGAATCTCAAAAATCTTTTGCTGCAGTCTGGCATCGTGAATTCGGATGGAACCGCCACCAACCTCAACGCCATTTATGACCATATCATACGCGTTGGCACGTACGCTTGCCGGGTCTGTGTCCAGCAGGGGAATGTCCTCCGGCTTAGGTGATGTGAAAGGATGGTGCATTGCCATCAACCGCTGTTCCTCATCGCTCCACTCATACATTGGGAAGTCGATAACCCACAGACAACTGAATTTGTCCTTGGGGCGAAGTCCCATTCGTGTCCCCATTTCCAGACGCAATTCGCACAGTTGCTTACGCACCTTCATTGCGTCATCACCACTAAGGATTAGAATCAGGTCTCCGGATTTTGCACCCATCATGTTCCTCAGTGTCTGCAGAGTCTCTTGTGAGTAAAATTTATCAACGCTTGACTTAACATTGTTATTGTCTTCTATACGGGCATATACCAATCCTTTGGCGCCAATTTGTGGACGCTTGACGAAATCTGTAAGCTGGTCAATCTGTTTGCGCGTATATGCAGCCTGTCCCTCACAGCATATGGCTCCAATATATGCCGCACCGTCAAACACCTGAAATCCCTCTGGAAAGATACTGTCAACAATTTCCTGACTGGCATTGTCTTTATAAGTGTTCTTCAGCTCGACTATTTTCATACCAAATCGCGTGTCAGGCTTATCCGATCCGTAATATTTCATGGCGTCGGCCCATGTCATGCGCGGAAGTTCTGGAATATCAATGCCTTTAATGGTCTTGAACAAATGGCGTGTCATTCCTTCGAACATTTGTAGGATATCTTCTTGCTCTACGAATGACATCTCACAGTCAATCTGGGTAAACTCAGGTTGACGGTCGGCTCGTAAATCCTCGTCCCGGAAGCACTTGCAAATCTGGAAATAGCGATCCAGACCAGCCACCATGCATAACTGTTTCAATGTTTGTGGTGATTGGGGCAATGCATAGAATTGACCAGGGTTCATCCTGCTGGGTACGACGAAGTCACGGGCACCTTCTGGAGTAGAATTTACCAGTATGGGAGTTTCAATCTCCAGGAATCCCTGCTCGTCCAAATATCGGCGAACTTCAAAAGCAAACTTATGGCGAAGTTCAAGGTTCTTGCGAACGACCGTACGTCGTAAATCCAAATAACGATATTTCATGCGAATGTCATCACCACCATCACTATTCTCCTCAATGGTAAAGGGTGGTGTTAATGATTCGTTGACAATATTGATGGCGTGAACTATTATTTCGATTTCTCCTGTCGGCAGATTCTTGTTCTTGGAATATCGCTCCGCCACTATGCCTGTTGCCTGAACGACAAACTCGCGCCCCAATTTCTGCGCAGTCTGTTTAAGCTCTTCGGGAGCGTCTTCATTGAAAGCCAACTGGGTAATACCATATCGGTCACGTAAGTCTACAAAAGTTAAAGCCCCCAGATTGTGTACACTCTGTACCCATCCGGCAAGAGTTACCTCTTCACCAATGTTGGCAAGACGTAGCTCGCCACAAGTTTTATTTCTGTACATATCTAATTAAATTTTATTTCATCATTATGGAATAGAAAAAGGGAACAACTTTGTTGTAAGTCATTCCCTTTTTGTACGCCCTCAGGGGCTCGAACCCTGGACCCATTGATTAAGAGTCAATTGCTCTACCA
>AUXO016997596.1_pt1 | contig 19071 bp, 10 predicted proteins | sample 768731 | NCBI WGS metagenome assembly AUXO01 (sample SAMN02715735, study PRJNA202380) | gut metagenome | biome: sheep rumen | host: Ovis aries | place: New Zealand: Palmerston North
TGTAGAATGGTCTAAATACTTCTTACAGGTTGCAGATTATATTAAGATTTATTGGACTTTGGGAGATTCATTAACAGCTCCGAGCCGCGGCTCAGGTGGTGCGTCATACATTTGTTATATTCTTGGAATAACACAGATTGATCCAACGAGAGAAAAAGCACCGATGATCTTTCAGAGATTTATGAATCCGGATAGAGCAAGTGTGTTGGATATAGATACAGATATTCAGTCTAATAAAAGAAATCAATGTATTAAGGCTTTGCAGAAAGTTTATGGTGAAAATCATGTAACTCGTGTAGCAACTTTTAAGACTGAAAAAGCTCGATCTGCGATTCTAACTGCGGCGAGAGCATTAGATATAGATGTAGATACAGCAAGATATATTAGTAGTTTGGTACAAGCAGAAAGAGGTATTCAGTATACCTTGGATCAAACTTATTATGGTGATGAAGAAAATGGAATTAAACCAAATAAACAATTTGTTCAAGAGATGGAAAAGTATCCAGACTTATGGAAAATTTCTAGAGGTATTGAAGGATTGATTAGTGGTTTAGGTTCTCATGCAGGTGGAGTAATTATTACTGAAGAGCCAATTACGTTAACTTGTGGAATTATGAGAACAAGTTCTGGAGATATAGTGACGGCATATGACCTGCATGAAGTTGAAGCGCAAAGTTTGATAAAAATAGACCTTCTTGCTACAGAAGGATTGACAAAGATTAGAACTTGTATTGATCTTTTATGTGATTATGGATATGCTGAAAAGAAAGCTACTTTAAGAGAAACGTATGAAGAGATTGTAGGTATTTATCATATAGATAGAGAAAATCCTGATATGTGGAAAATGGTTTGGAATAATGAAATTACTTCATTGTTTCAGATGGAACAGCAAAGCGGTATTCAAGGTATTAGATTAACGAAGCCGAGTTCTTTGGAAGATTTAGCAACTCTTAACTCAGTTATTCGTCTAATGCCGCCGGATAGAAATGCAGAAAGACCATTAGAGAAATTCGCGAGGTTTAAAGAACATCCTCAGGATTGGGAAGATGAAATGACAGCAGCAGGACTTAATCAACATCAGAAACAATTAATGCACTCGATGTTTGATTATTCAAATGGTATTTCAGCGCAGCAGGAAGACTTGTATCAGTTAATGCGTTGTGATGAAATTGTAGGATATTCATTTGGTCAAGCAGATAAGTTAAGAAAAGCTGTTGCAAAAAAGAATCCAAAAGATTATGATGCTTTTGAAGAACAATTTTGGAAAGATGTGAAAGAACGTGGAAGTGATTTAAATCTTTGTAGATATATTTGGAATGAAATGGTAAAACCGCAAAAAGGTTATTCATTCAATCTTGCGCATTGTCTATCATATAGTATGGTAGCTTTGCAGGAAATGAATCTTGCATTTTATTATCCGATTATCTTTTGGAACACAGCAAACTTAATTGTAGATAGCGGCGCGGAATATAAAACATATCTTGAGGATTATGATGAACCTGATGAGGATGATGAATCAGAAGAGGAAGAAGAGGAAGAAGTTAAAGCTTCAAACTCTAATTATGGAAAAATCGCGACTGCGATTGGGAAAATGCAGCAAAAAGGTATATATGTATTGCCGCCGAATATTAATGAATCAAATATAACTTATACAATTAATGTAAAAAAGAATGAAATAACTTATGGATTAAAAGGAATTGAAAAGGTTGGAAATAAGGTTATAAATGAAATTATGAACAACCGTCCTTATTCTTCAGTTGATGATTTCTTAAATAAAGTAAAAGTTAATAAGACACAGATGGTTAATTTAATCAAATGTGGTGCTTTCGATCAGTTCGGAGATAGACAACAAATAATGAAAAATTATTTGATTACTGTTTCGGGCGGAAAGTTAAAGTTGACTTTACAGAATTTAGGACAATTAATTGAAAATGATTTAATTCCAAAAGAGTTATATTCAATGAATATCAGTGTCTTTAAATTTAATAAGTATTTAAGGAAATTCAAAGACAAAGAGAATCAAGTTATTAGATTAGATGAAAATGCTTATCCTATATATGAAGAACATTTTGATATAGATAAAACAAGTATAGATGCAGAAGGTAATATATGGCTAGATGAAAGATATTGGAAAGGTGTTTATGATAGTTATATGGATCCTTTAAGGAAGTTCATAAAAAAGAATCATGACTCTTTACTTGAACAGTTAAATTCCAAACTAACAAAAGACATATATGAAAAGTATGCTTCAGGAAACTTGGCGAAATGGTCGATGGATTCAGTTAATTTCTACCAAGGCGACCATGAGTTGAAAAATGTAAATTTTGCAAAGTACAATATTAAAAACTTTAAAGATTTACCGGTTGACCCCGAAATTGAAAGAAGTTTTACAGCGAAAGATGGACATATAATTAATATGTTCAAATTAAGCAGAATAGCTGGAACGGTTATTGACAAGGATAAATTAAAAAGTCAAATTACACTTTTGACAACAGATGGAGTAGTAACAGTACAAGCGTATGGAATAATGCCGCAATATGATAAACAGATTAGCGAAATGGGCACGGATGGACATAAGCACGTAATTGAAAAATCTTGGTTTTCAAGAGGAAATAAAATTATTGTTAACGGAATGAGAAGAGGAGATTCAACTTTCGTAGCAAAAAAATATGCTAATGATCCAGGACATCACTTCTTGTTAATTAAAGAGGTTCTTCCGAATGGAGATCTGATAATACAAGAAGAACGATACGAGGTTGAATAATGGCCACGATAGGTGTATATGATTGGGACCTTCTTAGATGGAGGTCTCCAATCGTATTCAATTTAGAGCTTATGAAAATAGCTTATTATAATAAAGTCTATCTAAAAAATTATGTAAAAATGCCGATAAGAGAAATTGATTTTGACCAGTTCAAAACTTTTTATGTTTGGAAAGATTATGATGATTTAGGCTCTTTTGGCGATTGGACTTTAAATCCTAAAGTGGTCATGGGCGGCTTAGCATTAACCAATAATATACATTTACCACTTGAGGAAGCTATTGAAGTTTGTCATCCTGATACTAGTATTTATAAAAATACTGAATTTATTTACAAGAACGATAAAGAATTAAAATCAATTTATGAAAGAATGATGGAAGGCCAACATCTGCGGCTGATGAATAATGGAAAATTATTGTTGAATTGGGAAAATCAAATTGATTTATCTAGAGCTACTAGAAATATTTTTTTACATGATGAAAACTTAATTCTCACAGAAGATATTAAAAGTGCTTTAAATAAAATAAAATACTCTACATGGGGAGAGTCAGCCTCAATAGGAATGAAATTTCCAGTTACTATCACTAATAGAGAAGATTTTAGTTTTTGGATGTTATTAAGAAAAATTAAAAATCTAAATAGTACTAATATTAAATGTGAACTATTAGATTCTGATTTGGGAGTGGTAGGCATCAAGTACCCTCAGACAATTAATTTTATTTTACCAGAAAATTTTATGCAGTTAGATGACGCTATTAAAAAATTATACCATTTGCTAATACAGGCTCATTACTTAGCTGAATATAGATCTGATATAGAAATTCTTTATCCTAAGAAAAGCTTATCAGAAGATTGGCAAAATTTTATTTATTTTTATAATAAATATCTAAATTTTGTTAAGAAAAGAGCCTATAAAATTCAATTGACTCCATATAAATTTTGTAAAAATTACTATGTAGATTTATCAAGAGAGGAAAAAATTAATTTATTTAATTTTCTTAAGCAATTTCCGCTTATATTTAATTTAATGTATTCAATAGAATATGTAAGTTATAAAAATAAACAATTATCTCCACATATGTATACACCTTTTGAAATTGAAAAAATGGGAGGCTATTATGACCAAGGAAGATATTATGCTCAAAATAGAGCAGAACAATTTAACTATGCAGAAATTACTGAACCCAAACGTATTTACATTGAACAACGCTATTGCGGATCTGCTAAAGGAGAACAAAAACTTACAGTTGATTTGTGGTGAAACTGGACATAATTTTCAGAATGGATTTTGTATTTATTGCATGAAGAATGAAGAATAAGGAAGGATAAAATGCAGATAGAAGAATGGCTTGGCAAAGATAATCAACTTGGTATTGACATTTGGAAAAAGAAATATTGCCATAACAATGAAACTTTTGAAGAGTGGTTGGACAGAATTAGTAATGGTAATGACATAATTCGACAATTAATTATTGAAAAGAAATTCCTCTTTGGCGGCCGTATTTTGAGCAATCGCGGTCTCGCTAAAGAAGGTCGTAAGATTACATATAGTAATTGCTATGTAATTCCTGCCCCAGAAGATAATCTTGAATCAATTTTTGATACAGCAAAATATCTAGCCCGCACATATTCTTATGGTGGTGGCTGTGGAGTTGACCTAGGAAAACTTGCACCAAATGGAGCTAAAGTTAGAAACGCTGCAAAAACATCCAGTGGAGCTGTGTCCTTCATGGACTTTTATAGTGCAATTACTGGACTTATTAGTCAGAATGGTAGACGTGGTGCTTTAATGCTATCAATGCCGATTAACCATCCTGATATTGAAGAATTTATCGGAATCAAATCAGACCTCAGTAAAGTAACTAAAGCTAATATATCAGTCCGAGTTACGGATGATTTTATGCAAGCCGTAAAAGAAGGTAAGACTTATCATCTTTCCTTTACTCGTGAAGCAACTGGAGAAACAATAGAAAAAGATATTGATGCTAAAGAATTCTTCCATAGACTATGTGAATTAAACTGGGATTATGCAGAACCAGGACTTCTCTATTGGGATACTATAAAAAATAAATCACTTATTAGTGGATATGATAACTTTGAATATGCAGGAGTTAATCCATGTGCTGAAGAGCCTTTGCCAAGCGGAGGAAGCTGTTTGCTTGGCTCTCTTAACCTTGCTGAATTTGTGGAAGGTAGTATATTTAATACAAGGAAATTCAGCTTTGCAGTAAGAGAAGCTGTGAGAGCATTAAACGAAGTGTTAGATGAAGGACTTCCTCTACACCCACTTGCTATACAGCAAGAATCTGTAAGAGATTGGCGACAGATTGGATTGGGTATTTTTGGACTTGCTGATTGTTTGATTAAACAAGGTATTAGATATGGCAGTCCTCAGGCAGTTGCCTTCAGTGAAGCAATTGGTCAACTTTTAATGAACGAAGCTATTGCTGAGTCTATTGTACTTGCTCAAGAGAAAGGGCCTTTTCCAAAATTTAGTTACATTGACACAATGCGGTCGACCATGTTCATGGAACATCTTCCAATCGGATTCAGAACTGCTTTTCAAAAATATGGAATCCGTAATTCACAATTGTTGACTTGTGCACCAACTGGTACCCTAAGTACAATGCTTGGCGTTAGCGGTGGTATTGAGCCAATTTTTGCAAATTATTATACGAGGAAAACAGAATCCTTACACGGACATGATGAATATTATAAAGTTTATACTCCAATAGTAAAGCAGTATATGGAAGAAAATGAACTAAAAGATGACTCTGAACTCCCCGAGTTTTTCGTTACTGCTCATGAACTTAAACCTAGTGAAAGAATTGCGATGCAGTCAGCATGGCAAAATCATATTGATGCTTCTATTAGTTCTACTGTTAATCTTCCTAAAGAAGCAACAGTAGAGGAAGTAGAAAGACTTTATATGCAGGCTTGGGAAAATGGACTTAAAGGAATCACTATTTTCAGAGAAGGCTGCGCGAGGGTTGGTGTATTAACTACTTCTGAAAAGAAGGAAGAAAAGAAAGAAACCAAGGAAGAAAATAAACCTGTTAGAATTAAGAAAAGCAATAGAAGGATTCTTCGTAGGGGTGAAATTATCGCTGTTGATGATAATTTAATTGGTGTTAAGAAAAAGTTAATGTCCGGATGCGGAACTCTTCACTGTGAAGCTTTCTTTGATAAATATGATGGAAGTTTCAGAGAAATTTATCTTAGCAAAGGTTCAACCGGCGGATGTAATAATTTTATGGTAGGACTTAGTAGAATGATTTCTCTTGCTGCACGCGGAGGAATTGAACTTGATGATATTGTTGATCAGTTAATGTCTACGGGAGCTTGTCCTTCTTATCGTGCACGTACTGTAACTCAACATGATACCTCTCAAGGATCCTGTTGCCCAATGGCAGTTGGCTATGCTCTTAAAGAAATGCAAAATGAAATTCTTGAATATATTGTAGGAGAAGAAAAAGAACTCTCTAATCCTACTGAAGTAACATTTATTCTTAAAAAAGCACCAGTTATGCCATTAATTGAACCGAAAGAATTTACCATTCCTAAAGAGAAATGTCCGGAATGTGGCGCAGAACTTGAACATATAAATGGATGTATCCAATGCCCTAGTTGTGGATACAGTAAGTGTGACTAGGAGAAACTTATGCAGAGAGTTAAAGGTAAAAAAAGACCTATTAGTTTAGGAAGTATCCCATTAAGTAAATTTAAAAGAATAGTTGATAGTTTAGAAAATGGACCGATCGCTGATCCGATGATCTCTTTTGAATTTATTTGCCGTTCTTTCTTTCCAGAAGTCCCAAAGAACATGGCAAACAATTTGGCAGCCCAATATGATTTAGGCTTCCGTGATGGTTATGCGGAAGGAAGAAAGGCTGCTTTAGAAGATACAAAAAAACTTCCTTGAGGTAAAAAATGATTAAAATAGAAAATGTAGAAATCGCTGGTTTTAAAACGGCAATCAGAGGAATGAGACATCCTTTAAAAAGTTACGCATATGCTGATAGTTTTTTCTTAGACAGTGAGCCTTATTTAGGCCCAAATGACTTAAATTTAGCTACTAGGTTGGCTAATGCAGGCTCAGACCATGGTAAGTTTTTAAGACAAATATATGTAGGAGTAGATATCACTGCTCCACTATATTGGTGGAAAGAAATGGATACATATAAAGTAGCTACAGTAGCCAACTCCACAAGTACGATGCATAGACTTAGCAAAGACCCAATTGATGCAGAATGTTTTTCAATAGATGAAGAACTTTTACATCTTCCAGTTGGAACAGATACTACTCTCGGAGATGTGTGGCTTGATACACTAAAAAATCTTGAATTGATTCGTCTTCGTACTTTAGAACAAGAACATGGAAAAGAGTACTGGAGAGCTTTAAATCAACTTTTACCGCAAGGATGGATGCAAACTCGTACATGGACAGGCAATTATGCAACTTTAAAGAATATATATCATGCAAGAAAAAATCATAAACTTGTTGAATGGCATGATTTTTGTGATTGGATAGAAACACTACCATATGCGAAAGAATTAATTATAGGAGAATAGAATGGGAAAAGTTATAGATTTTAAAAGTAAAGAACAACCAAAAGCGCCTAATTTTAAAGAAATAGAGGAAGCCTTTGCGAATATTAACGATCCGGAAAAAGGTATCACTACTTTTTTATCATGCCTAGCCCTTCCAGAAAATGAATTTGCCTTTATATCTTCTGCTCTATTAAATGAACTAGAGAAAACAACCAATAGTCCTGATAGTCGATATCAGCTGGTTCAATCTTTAAATGCTAATGGATTAAAGGCAGAAGATTTAACTGAATATTTTCATTCAATAATGGACGTTGTTGAAAAAGAAATGTCTGATGTCTTAAGCCCTCAAAAAAGAAGTTTCTTGAAAAAATTCTTTGGAATTTTAGTTAATGCAATAGAAGAAACTGAGGGCATCGCTAGAAGAATTATTTCAGTACCTATTGAATTATGTCATGAGAAAGCTAAAATTCCACAATATGCTAGAGTCGGCGACGCTGGCATGGATATTTATGCAGTAGAAGATACCGAAATTAAGCCAGGAGAAACTAAAATTGTTAGAACTGGAATTAAATGCGCACTCCCGCTTGGATATGAATTTGAAGTTAGGCCACGCTCAGGACTTAGTGTTAAAACGCCGCTTAGGGTTGCAAATGCTCCTGGTACAATAGATAGTGGATATAGAGATGAAATTGGTGTTATTATAACAAATATTGAGCCACCAATTAAGTTTATTGAAATTAACGAAGAAACTGGTAAAGTACTTGACTATGAATATGGACAAAGCTATACTATTACAGAAGGTATGCGGTTTGCCCAGTTAGTATTAAAAGAAGTGCCAACTTGTACATTTTACGAGGTAAATAATGTTAAATCTATTGAAGGGGATCGAGAATCCGGTTTTGGTGGTACCGGTACCAATTAGTTCACCTTGCTTTTATTGTCCCAATAAAGATTTCGGCCCTTGTCATTGCGTATTAGGTGTGCCGCAATATTGGCCATATTCATATACTGGAACTTGGAGTGAACCTCCTTGGTATTATACTAGTAGAATGAATAATACGACTACAGCTGGAAGTGTTTCATGGCAAAGATCACTATAGAAGATATACAGCATCAGGTTCAACTTTATCAATGGGAATGCCTTGAAACAGAGTATAAAAATTTACAAACTGTAATGAGGTTCCGCTGTAATGAAGGCCATTTAGTTGAAAGCACTTGGGGCAAGCTGAGAAATAAACTGGTTTGCCCCGTTTGTATAAACAATGTAACTCGTAAAATAGCAAATATCTCTGCTAAACCTAAAACAGAAGCATTTCGAGTTTTAGCTCTTGATCAATCAAGTCACAAAACTGGCTATTCAATATATGACGGAAAAGAACTAATTAGTTATGGAGTTTATGAAACACAAAATGGAACTCAATTAGAACGTATTGTAGAAGTATGCGATTGGCTTAATTCTATGATTAATAATTGGAAACCAGATCTAGTAGGTATGGAAGAAACACAATATAATACAACTGGCGGTGTCGGACATGACGTATTTAAATTACTATCTCAAGTAATGGGCGCAATTATGCTAACTGCCGCGAGAAATAAATGTGAAGTGGACTCTGTATTAATTCCTACTTGGCGCCATTATTGTGGAGTAAAAGGTAATAAAAGAACCGACCAAAAGCGGTCGGCCCAATTACTTGTTAAAAAATGGTATGACATTACAGTAACTGATGATGAAAGTGATGCAATATGCATCGGGAAATATTTCGCAGACAAGTATGCTGAAAAAAAAGATATTATTGGAGATAACAATTGGTAACAAAAAAGAGAGGTTAAAGACCTCTCTTTTTTTTATTCTTGAATAATTGAATTTAAGGAAACAGCTTCTTGAATCGTAATATCAAGAATATTCAATTCATCAAGTGTAAAAGTATAGTCAGGAATTTCAATTTCAGTATTCAATAATTCATTCATCTCTGTTGTGTAAGCTTGAACATTTTCCTTAGAGATTGTAAAGTTATTAGCAGCATCTAATTTCAATTCACCATTATCTTCTTTCTCGGCATACTTTTCTATGATTTCTTTATAATGTTCTTGGAAAAAAGTAAAATCATTTTCAAAAGAAGTTAAAATTTTGCTGAACTTATAAGCAGTTTTCAATGGCATCTTATCATTCTTGTGCTCACCAAGTATCTGATTAATTGCCACCATATCATTCATTGTAATGCGCATTTATATTTTTCTCCTTATTTTTTATTCTAATTATATTATAGAATAATTTTTGTATAAAAGCAAATTTTAACTTCTTATTTTGGCAGCCCAAGCACTGGCTTCACTTTCAGATATATATAATTGAAAATATAAAGTTGGATTAGTCGATGATCCAGAATAAAAACCAATACTAGGCGCCGATCCGGAAACTCCTTTTGAATAAGTCTTAATTAATGCTATATTATCACTCACTTCTGATGTACTACTTGGGTTATCTATAGCCAATGAAGCCATTTCGCCTAAAGCGGTATTTTCATATGAGTTAATATTAATCCCTTCTTTACGAATAAATAATGAAGGAACTAAAACTGGAATTTTTTTACTAATAGTAGAACTATTGCCGTTCTGATCAGTAATAACAAATACTAAAGTAAGTATATTGCTTGCTGAAAAACCTGTTACTCCGCTAGTGCCGCCTTTATTAGTCAAAGTTAAATCGAAAGAAAAACCTTTCTTTTCAATTTTTTGGCTATTTATTGCTACACTGGCCATTTTTTGACTATAAGTCCAAGTCGGAGTATTTATAACTATTTTTGAACCCGTATTTGGCGCTCTAAATGTAAAGCTTATATTTACTAATTGATTAGTACTTGATACTGAATCTTTATAAATACGAATATTATAATTAGTTCTGCTACTATTGAATTTATTAAAATATTGCCAAAATGGAATGTCTCCTTGCGGATAAGGTCGCATAAAATTACTAATTTTTGCATTTAATTTTAATGTATCCCCATTAGAACCGCTAGAAGGCGTCCATTCAGAATCTTCAATAGTCACAGCAGAAGTATGTGTAGCTACGGCGATAAATTCTTTAGTAGCATAGGACACATATACCACTTCATCTGTCCTATCATCTCTTACCTCAGGTGTAAAAGAAATATAGGAATCATATGTATCTACGCTTATATCAGCAACTTTTATTCTAACCGTTACCGTAGAACTATTCAAATTAAAAGTTATATTAGATGGATTAATTTTTACATGATTATTAGAAACCGTAATACTAGTAGTCAGATTAGTATTTTGTATATTAATTGGACCTGAACTATAAGAATAATAGAAAGAATTTTTCCATTCATTTTCAGTTTTTCCTCTAGTCTTATCTGTCGGTAATGGCAAAGTTATACTCAAGGTTTGAGATTTTAAATAATAAGGTAATTCTATAATATTGGCCATTTTCTCCTCCTATATAGTACTTATAGTATATTTAGTATTGACGATAGGACTAGCATAAGCGAAAAGTTCGACTTTATTACTCGTTTCAGTTAAATTTGAATATAATGTTGGAGATACACCATTTTTTAAGTCAGTCGCCGAAGGAGAAGGCACAGTAGCATATTTTTCTACCAAATTTCGATACTTAATCTCTAAAATATTTGTATCATGAATTTTTACTGCCGCCTGTTCAGATACCGTATTTCCATTTACGTTAATAAGCTTATAACCTTGAGAAGGCTTATATCCATTATTATCAGCTGAAAAGTTAAGCGTAACATAAAAATCTCTATCTTTATTATCATAATTTAATTCTGTAATCATTTTATCATTAAAATAAATACCAATCTTTCCAGCAATTACATAATTAAGGGAACTTCTTAAATCAATCCTAATTTGTCCATTCTGAAGAATATTATTACCGTTTTGCAATATAGCGCTATTACGAATCATTTCTCTTCTTTGCATAATTTTATAAATACTTCCTATCTCTAATCCTTTTTTAAGAAGTATAGATCCATTACTGTATTTTTCATACACGTCACAAGTTATTGTCTTTTTACCCTCTTGAGAATATCCAGTTAATGAATAAACGGTTCCGTTTTTAATAACTGTAGTACCTATCCTATATTCTATAGTCTGTTTTGGAGATATAATTGAAAAAGTAATATTATTCATCGCAGCAGGATAGCTTGTTCCTTGTCTATAATAAGGAGTGGAAAATCCATCTCTTGCACTAATAGTAGGAGTGGGATAGCTATACCATTCAAAAGAAGATGTAACAGTTACACTTTTTACTATGCTATAATTAGGAATTGAAGTAGTTACATAAGCCTGTAATCTAATATCTCTACTACTCGGTACGCCTAATACTTTAAAAATATCTTCTTTAGTCATAGTAGCCACTATGCTACTATTCTGATTTTTTAAAGTTTTATAAACTGAAAAATTAGATTTATTGGAATATTTTATATAAATTGTTATCGTTCTATCTATAGTTGAAGGAATCCGTTGATTATCTACTGTTATATCTGATACGTATAAATCAAAACCATCTCGTAATGCAGTAAGCTGAATTTCTGGAGTTGATAATCTAGCCCCGCAAAGGTAAGTCTTTGTACTTGATCCTGTCGCCCATCCATCGCTAACAACTCCAGTAAGAGTTATCTTTGTTGCTGGGATCATATAATTACTAACATCAAATGTATAACTTTTCTTTTCTCCTGGCGCGCTGGCATTACTCTGATATAATTTTGGAGAAGACGTATTACCTAATCCAAATTTTAAGGTAGTGACTTTACCATTATAATTATTAGTTGACCCATGAGTAGAAGAAAGTTTAATTTCAGGTGAATCAAAACTTATTGGTGAACTAGTCTCGAAAGTAGGCCCTTCAGGTGTAGTATTTTGAGTTTGATATTGTCCCGCACCTGCTATACTAGCCGGCCAAGTAGGGTTTTCATTATGCCAAGGAGAAATATCACCATTTCTACCTATTGCACGTACTGCAATTCTTATACGATTGCCTTCACGAATAGTTTTAAAGAAATCTCTTGGCTTACTATAATTTATTGCACTAGTTACAGCTGCGGCATTTGCTATGCTAGTTGCAATTGCGGCGTTTATTGTTTCAGCAACTTTCCAGTCACCCCAAGCTCCATTGTTATATATCTGATAATTAATTTCATAAGCCTGAACTGGATTATTAATACCACTAGTAGCAGCTTGGAAACTCCATTCATATGTATTATTTCTCCAAGGAGTAGTTTTATTCGTAGGGACTGGCTCTCCGGGAGCGCTTACATTTGTATAACCAAGATCAAATGATATAGGGACTGCCGTAGAACGTGCCATATCATTATTATGTAAAATTCTAACTATTAAATTAGCAGATGTTGCATTAACAGGCATACCTTTAACAAAAATTCCTTCTCCGACCTTATTTAGAACACTGCCAACTCTTGACTTAACATTAATGTTACCCAATACAGAGCCATTTAATATTATCTCTGCTATAATTGGATAAGCGGAATTAAGCGTCGAATATTTCTTACCCGTTTGGCTTGTCCGTACAGTTACTTCAATTTTTATATCAGTGCCCGATATACGGGCGACGGAATATGTCACCGTCGCCCCTATCGTATCAGTAAGATTCCCACCTTCGGCACCAGTAACAATTTTTATATTATTAATTTGAAAACTACCGGTACTCATTTATTTCTCCTTTTATCCTAAATAATTAAAGGCTATGCCTTTACTCTTTATGGTTACTCTGACATTTTCACCAAAATTAATTTGATCATTATTTTTAGATCCCATAGTAATGATATTCGTATTGCTATCTTTTCTTAAATCTAATATTGAACCAGCTTCATTAAAGAAACTAAATTCAGAGGCATTAACTCCTACATAATCTTTACCATTCATATAAGTATGACCAATAGTGAAGGATGTCTGAGCATCCCACATAGCTTGCGCGACTTCTTCAAATTTAACTTTTCCTGTAACATTAGTATGTACAAATTTTAACTTATCTCCGTCAAAATTCATGCCATATAAATCAGTTCCATTACTAGTATTAAATACATTATCGCTAGCAGCAAATAATTGTAATCTCATCGACACTGGTCTTGGGTAAACAGTTATTTCATTTCCTGTATCTATAAAAGTAAATAAAGGATAAGGATTATTTGTATTCGGCCAATATCTGTAGGAGTGAGATGTATTAGCATCATAAGCGTATCTACTAAAACCTTTAGCGTTCCAAGTTGTTCTCTTTTCCCAACGGTCATTCTTTTTATAATAACCACTATAATATCTTGAGAAAACAGTTAAATTATTCCAAAGATTAACGCCATTATTATTAATATCTAAAATATATCTTTTAATAACATCTTTCCCGCTCGCTTCTTTCATGTACTCTTCATCAGCGGTACTTAAGTCTTCTGCTTTATCAGCCCATCCGAAATAAAAATGTGAGAAATTACTTAATGTATCTACTTCATTATAACCTTTAGGATTTGGACCAAGAATAACTCCAGTAGCCTTTAATACTCCAGAAAATTCACTATTTCGTGCCGCTATCTTCCCGCTGAAATAACCATGATTCGCAAATAAGTAACCCTTAGACGTAACCATAAATGGGGCATCAGTTTTTTCTTGAGCAGATGCGCCGGCCCACATTCTAATGAAACCATATTCTTGTTTTGCATCATTGGCTATATATTCATTTTCATTAGTAATACCAGCAGATGGTAGATATACCTTTCCTTCTAAATAGGCGTTGTCGCTATAGAATCCATATTGAGGTTCATTTTCTGGTCCTAACATTTCTCTGAAAAGATTAGGATTACCATTAGAATCTACATTACTAATCTTAGTGCCGTCCAAGTAGCCCATCATTGTAATGTTTTTGTGCTTATCCTTGGCGGTCATATAAATAGTACTTCCATTTTCATTCTTGGATGATAACAGTATGCTATTATGATCAAGATTGGTATTGATTACTATAGTATTAGCTGGAATAGAATTCATATTCTTAATTTCTTCGGAGCTAACCATGCTGTCTCTTGTTAAGTCTATTCCAAGTTCTTCAGTGATATAAGCTGTAATTTCTTTAACAGTAGAATCTTGCTGATTATCTAAAGCCCCTAAAGTTATATAAATGATACTTTCTGTAGAATTTTTCTGATATATGTGAACTTTACCATAGCAATAACTTTCTGATTTTGTTTCTGTGCTATAAAAGTTCACTAAAATTCTATCTCCTTCTTTCCAAGTTCCTGCTTCCGCCATTCCTGGAATAATAAATCCTTGAATGTTTTCAGCTATTTGTTGCTGTGGCGCATCTTCAGTCATAAAGATACTTGGAGTTATTGCGAAAATACCTCCTAAAGCTGTAATCTTATCAAATTCAAATACTGTTGCTGCTAATGTACCTCTTACAGTTATATTCTCAAATTCAGCATCACCATCTGCGCTGATCCACCATCCGGCATTTTTACCTTGACCGCTAATCTCACCAGTTTCACCATTAATAAGGATACTATTGGTTCCATTACTTACAAGCATATTACCCTTTAAGAAAAGGTTCTTTGCCCTTAGTGTTCCAGCCATTTCTATATCGCCGGTATCTGTCACTTCTAAAACAGTATCATTTATATCTTGAACTCTAGCTTTAGGATTATAAACTGTTAGAACATTTCCATCATCACCATTAATAATGATATTATAAAGCTGTTTTAGCTTATCAGATTTATCAATATTCGGATAATCTTTTTTCTCATTTCTTAGGAGTAAGTCCCATTTATGATTTTTGCTGAGGTAAGCCGTTTCTCCAAATAAATTACCCATACCATCGACAACGAAGTTTAAGCCTCTAATATTGATAAAAATTCTATTATCATAAATCATATTTGCGGCTTTTCCTTCTGCATCGCCTAAACCTATATAACTTATAACAGTTGGCTGATTAAATGGGGCATCTTCTTCAAAATATAATCTCTTTAAAGTACCAGTAGTAGCAGTAATCTCTCCTTTAAAATAACCATTTGTTACATGGACATTATTACCATACATTTCTCCGGTAGGAGTAACATAGAAGTTTGGAACTGCGCTTGTGCCATCTCCAGCATAAAATACATATTCAGCATTAGGATTACCATTAATGCCAGCAGTATCGCCAACCTTAACCGCACCGGAGAAGATACCACTTGTTGCATTAATATGTCCAGTGATTTCTGCACTATTTGCAATTAAACTGCCATCAGCATATAGTCTAAAAGGTGAATCCGCATAATATAGAGAATTATTAGAATTAGCATTATAACCCGCATATAGTACTAATGGAATTGGATTATTCTTATCAGTTTTTCCATCTCCGTTAATACCAACATAAGGAGTTGCATTAACATTAACAGTATAAGTAGCTAAATAATATCCAGTAGCCATGTTCCATTTATCATTAGCTTTCTTTACAGTATATTTAACCGAACCGTCGGATAAATTAGTTCTAGTCCAAACTCCTGAAATCGCGCTCCACCATGTAATCTCATTATTAGTATTACTTGTTCTATAAAGTCTAATTTTTGTTCCATCGACTGGAGTTTGATTTAAAAGAACAGTATAAGTGGTTTCAGTATATGTACTAGTACTATTGCTCTTTTGAACTACTTTTGTGGATTTTTTAACGAATACTAATTCTTGAATTTCTTTTTGATAAGAAACTGCTTCATTAGCGAAACCAACTTGTAATTGATTCCTTAGTAATAAATTACCGTCATTGGCAGTTTCCATCGTAATATAGCCTTGATTATTTCTTAATCTTAAGCCATATTTTGAACCTTTTCCACTATAGCTTAATCCTTGGCGGCCCAAGCTCACTAACGGAATAAAATCTTTATTTGTATATTTAGTGCCATCTGCATCGAATACATAATCATAAGTAGATAATGTATTATTTGGCCAGTAATTAGTACCATAAATTTCTAATCCAGTTGTTGGATCTAATCTTACTCTGCCTTTTACAGAATTAAGGTATAAGCCATCCCAAGTAAGGAAGAAGGTTGTATAATCTTTAATAGCATTAATTAATTGCAATTCATTAGCATTAGGATTCTGTTGAATTACATTATTTATTTGTTCACCTTTACTGGTACCAAAGATACCAAGATTATTAAAGCGAACAAATACATTACCATTAGTTCCCTTATTTGTACTACTTGCATTTCTTAAGAAAGCATTTAATCCTTCCTTATTCCAGGTAAAGGCATAATTGCTAGAAGAAGAAGTAATATTTATTAAATCTGCGTCTATTTGTTGAGCAACTAATAGAGAAGTATTAATACCATTCGCATCTATCGCTGTCTTATAGGTTCTACCACCATCATTAGTAATTTTAATACCTGATCCAGTGATTTTAATTCTATCTGTTATTTTAGTCAGATTTTTAACTTCTATTTCTCCGCTAGTAATTTTAACGCCTTCTGTATTACTAACTATGTTCAATCCGGCGCCGGCAAATGCCGCAGCTACTTTACTAGTTTTTAATTGACCGCTTTCATCAATAAGATTTGCAGCTCGTTGGTAACCACCAGAGGCAAAAGTTAATGCCTGAGTTGCCGCAGTCAATTTAGAGAATAAATCTTTCCATTGATTCCTATAAGTCTGAATTGTAATAGTTGATTTACTTGGATCGTCAAAATTTCTAGTTCTTTCAGAAATCACGACTTCTTTTCTATAAGGAGTTTTCCAAGTAATATCTTCACCAGTAGCTTCTCCCTTATAGTTTTTATATACCCAGCCAAAAAATTCAGTATCTTCTAAATAAGTTCTTTCGCCGATAGAAAAAGTATAGCCAGCATATTTTTTAATTCCGCCTATATCTACTACACTTAAAGTATAGGTGACCTTTGGAAAAGCAGATTGATTAGATACCTTTTTTGCATCTATATAGTAAAGATTATCATCTACATAATCATTACTTTCCCAAGTTCCTTCTTGTATATATCGGTTATATTTTTGGAAAAGTTTTAATTCAATTCTTTTCTTATCGTCAAGAAGGACATTAGATTTATTTACTAAGCCATCATCTACAACAGTAGATTTTTTAATTGTTTTCCAATAATCTGAATTAGAGACTTCTTTTTTATATGCCTGCTTTTTAGCTTTATAATAAGTGTCTTCAACTCTTACTATGTCACCTGGGGAATAACTTATTGAACGATCCCAAAAACTTTTATAGCTGCCGGACTCGCCATTAGTTCCGTATAATGCTTTTTTGTTTTCTTCTATAATAGCTTTAACTTTATTTAATTCGCTCTCTGTGTTATTAGAGCCTTGAATTTGATTTAATTGGTTTCTTGCTATAACAAGTTTAGATTTTATGCTGACCCCTAAAGATTCATTTTCGAGATGATTCTTTTTAAGTGACTCAAGTTCTTCTTCCAATTCTTTAATCTCTCTGCCCAATTCTTCAGCAGCAGAAGTCCATTCATCTCGTAATCCTTCATTAATATCAAGATCACCTAGTAAAGCTTGAATTTTTTCATTAATCTCTATTAATTCAGTATTAATACTGTTCATTTGATTATAATAATTCAAGCCATTCTCATTTTCTGTAGAGGAACCCCAAAAATCTTTGTAAACTTGTTCTGAATCCAATAATCCTTGATTTATATAGTAATCAAAATTATAAATAACATTTTCTTTGCTAGGATTATCTATTGCTCTTACTATTGTGCAGTATCCATCTGTAGCAAATTCATTAGCATTAGCATTAACTATAGTCCTAGTAGCAATTTGATCACTTACAGTATTTCGTTTAATATCTTCTACATTTATACCATATTTAAAGCCGGCCCAATTTTCTTTGTCAAATGGAGAGTATTTAGAAAATATGACCTGTTTTACATATTTTCCATCTTTCATTAATAACTTGCCATCTCTCCTGTGCGCGACTTTAAAACCAACCCAAACTTCAAATAATTCAGCCAATGTATTAATATTATTAAAATAATTACTCTTAGAAACCTCTAAATGCCTAACTGATTCATAATTTTCTCTTTTTCTAACTTCATAATATGCTGGATTAGAAGCTAAATCTCGTCTAACTCCATCTATTATTTTATAGAAATTATGCTTAATTAGCTGCGCGGCACTTGGTATATCATTTAAGAAAATTGGAATAGTTTTATCATTGTAGGTTTGTTCCATATAAGGATAAAACTGAATATCCTCAAAACACCAACAATATTTATCTCCAGTCCATGGCGGCTGCTGAATTAATAGGCCAAGATGATCTTTATAACTACTTCCGTAGCTTTCTGGAGCCTCAAAAACACACCAAATATAGCCTTGCTCATCGCTCCACCAACTAGTTGTTTCGCCATCTGTATATCTATGTCTTTTTTCTTTACTTGCAAGAACTTTATTATATCCTCTTGTAGTAAGATATTCTCCCCTCTTTAAGTCTGCATTATTGGCAACTTGTGGATCGGGATCCCAGTGGCGCATTTGTCTAAACATTCCTGGAATAAAAGATGGTGCAGCAGATAAGTCTGTCCAGTTAGAGATACCAATGGTTAAATTAGATCCTCCATCTTTTTTCCATTTAGTCACATTACTAATATCTATTTCATTAATATCTCTACCGCTCATTGTGCTATTAATATTAATTCTTCTAGCCTTGACACGCAAGATATACTTATCACCTTTGATTATTTTAAAATTATTTTGGTTAAGGCCGACATTAAATAAATATGTAATTTTTTTCTTC
>AUXO010636473.1_pt1 | contig 19065 bp, 17 predicted proteins | sample 768731 | NCBI WGS metagenome assembly AUXO01 (sample SAMN02715735, study PRJNA202380) | gut metagenome | biome: sheep rumen | host: Ovis aries | place: New Zealand: Palmerston North
CAAGTGCGGCGAACAGCGGAATCCCCATTTTTAGTGAGGGTTCCGCTGGTTATTTTTCCTTCTATACTCTCTAATGGTACTTCACTACTATATTCGAGCAATGTGATTTTAACTCATTGTTCTCGAACACGAAGAGTATCAATTTTACTAAGGAAATTTGTATCATTAGAGTATGGATATTGTTTTTTCATTTTTCCTCCTTAGTAAAATTTTATTTTTCTCTTTCGTCAACAATATCAAATAATCCAAAAGAAGCAATGGAATTTATGTCTTTTCCATTACCTATTTCATACATTGTTGCACTAAAATTATAAAGTCTGCGGCCAAGCACCGTGTCTGGGGTCATAGTAACACCATCTAGCATAACTATCATATTGCCTTCTGTCATTGACCTAAACAACTTAGGCTTACCATTATTTAATCAATCTTCAACCGCATCACGATATTCACGCTCATAAAGTCAATCATTATTAGGTTTAATACTTTGACATTCTGCAGTATGTGGTAATATTGCCGCAGGATTGTATCTATAATTATAATATTCTTCACCAAAAATTTCTTGTTTTGGTAAAAATAATTCACCACTATCTTCTGTTGATATACGGCCAGAAATACTATAAGTATGATATTTTAATTTGGCATTTTGTGTAAAGATTGGATATTGACCACCCAACGTATCTATCTTTGTACGATTAACTGCATTATTCCTATTGGATATTTGAAAATCAAATTCTATCTTTAACATTCTATTTTTCTTTAACATTCTATTTTTATCAGAAAATATTCCGCCATAAAAATCACAATGTAAAATATCATTACTTTCAATATAAATAGGTTTATAAAAATTTTCACCATTAATATATTGTAACTGATAACGATAACCAGTCATACTTTCAATTGTATTATCTTCTATAATTAACGGTAAAGAAGAAAGCTTATAAGCACCTATTAAATCTCATTGTTTAAAATTTGTTTGATGTGAAGCTCGTCGTACAACCAAATTACCTTCGCTGAGAGTATTTAGTCCTTCGCTTAATGATGTAATATTTAATTTAATTATACCATTTTCATTATCAATATTTTTAGTATATTTAATATTTATATTTTGATTGGTATAATTCTCTATTGTAACAGTCATAATGATAGAATTATGATATCCGTTATTCGTTTCATATTCAATTTTTCAATAATAAGATCCTCTTGATGTATCAACAGTACAATTAATTTCATTTTTAGCATTTATGTCCGCATATATTATATTTGTATCAAAATATAATGTAGATGATGCAGATATTTCAGATTGAATTTTAATTCTGTATCAAGATAGTCATTCAGTATTATTTTTTGAATATATATTTTCATCATATTTATATTTATCAAAAGTTAAATTTCCATTAACTGATATATTAGTACTTGGAAATACTGAAGAATTATTCTTAATATTAATATCAAATGTAGGAATAAAAATAGATTTTATTAAAGTTCCAGTTGACCATTCTGAAAAATTATCTTGATTATAATTTGTATAAGCAGCTAATTTTAAAGCATTTGCGGCTTTATTAGAATTACTAGTCCAATAGAAGAACTCTGTTGGATTTGAATATTCTGTAGAATCCTTGGGAAGTGCGGGATAACCATCACTACCAGTTAAATCAAATCGTAATTGAATTTTATAGTATTGATCGGGATTATAATATGGGCTAGTTTTAATTACTTGCGGTGGTATAGTAATTTTATACATTTTTTTAGAAGAATCTCATAAAATGTCTTTCATATTTTTTACTACGCCATTTTTTTCTTCATAGCAAGAAATAGGGTAGTATTGCGGGTAAACATTTGCACTACCATTTTTACCCGCAAATACATTTTCATTATTTCGTTGATCTACCATTGAAACATGAATAAATCTAATTTTATTTAACATATCTTCATTATAAGAAGATAGTTTAAATCACACCTCAGCAGATTCATTATAGCAGAAAGAAGGCATAAATGTCTCTACTTGCGGTGGATATATTGTGTTTATTGTTGTTGCCATTTTTTATTATGCCTCCTTACTTACCGAATTGATAAATGATTGTTGAAGAATACGGATAATTACCATCTATACTTTGCCCATAAGAACCGAATCTATCTTTTGCAACTACAGACCAATGATATGTTGTAAGATCACCATAAGTATATCAATATCCGCCGCTATCTGATGTATTATGTCCTTTAAAACTTGGGGCAATTGGACGTCTATCTGCTTCAGTTGAATATAATATTCTTTTAAAACAACTCGACCTTCCTTTAAAAGTTTTTTTGTCTGGTAAGGTACAACCTAAAAAAATAACAAGTGTTTCAAATTGTGGTCACACTTCAATATTTTTATATAGCTTAGTAGTCATTTGTGTATTATATTCACCATATGGATGGCCACAAAGATTTTGTAAATCTGGTCAAGGAGTCTCACGTATATATCCATTTTCATTAACATAAAAAGGACCATCTAAAGCATGGCCATAACGATCATCGCTTCAGCCTAAGAATTTTTGAGTTTTTCTTAAATTAGTTATTCTTCCAGCTCAACTAGAATATTTTACTTCAGTAATTTTTTTATTTAAATATTTAACAAAATCTGTACCATATAAAATCTTATGAAAAGGAACTGATTTTTTTGTTGTTGTTATATATTTTTTCTCTTTTTCATCGTAATATTTAAAAGAAGATTGTCCTTTTATTGCCTTTTTATTAATTTTTTTTGTAGAAGTATTAGATATATTATGAACTGTTATTGTATAAGTTGGAACAGCTCAATGTGCATATAATGTTATCTCAGGCAAAATATCATCTTGACGATAATTAAATAAAATGTCTTTTAAGTCATTTACTTCATCAATTTGTTTTCCACCATCTTTAGCTGTTCACCACCCTAAAAATGAAGCTACATCATTATACTTCTGTAAATCTGGCAAGCCATCTTCATATTTATAATAATAATCATTTGACTTTCTATAAAAACCATCATTATAAAATGCAAAATAAACTTTTGGAATAACCCTTTCCATCCACTTAGGTTCCGTACCTGGGATAGGACGCTCTTCTTGATTGCTATCTTTATACGTATAATTAATATCTAAATTAACTTTGCCTTTTGCATATATCAACTCATCTTTATTATCAGTAATAACCAGTCTATATTTTTCAACATCGTCTACTATTAATTGTCTTATAGGTTTTTCAAGATTATCGCTATTATAAACTAATGTTGCCGCCATTTGAACTCCTTTTAAATACTTCCTTTATATGTATTTGGTTTCATCGTGTGAAAATTTCACTCATATTTTTTACTATCTTCTTCACTAAAAGCACCTTCAGGACTATTTTCTCTAGCTACATTTCTTAATCTCAAAGTATTACCATCACAAGCAATTCCTCAACGACAAGTATTATATCAATCAAATAATCGTTCAAAATTTTCTGCTAAAAACTTAAAATAAGTTTTATCTTTTTTAATTAAATAAATTGCTTTCTCTATATTATTAACTTTATTATCATCAGTATATCCTATATAAAGATTTTGCGCAGTATATAAATTGTTTTTTATAGAAACTTTACCCATAAGAGTTGACGGTCCTTCAACAGTAAGACCTTGACGACCTTTAACAGTGATTTTATTATCAATATTTATACCAATGCTTCCATTAGAAGTAGATGATAATTGAATAAAATGTTGTTGTTGCTGATCTAAAAGTGTGGGAGCTTTCATTTGAATAAAAGCATTTCTATTCTTTAAAGTAATAATATTTTGATTAATATCAAATTCTAATTTCATGTTTTTAAAAGTAAAAGCACCTTTTTTATCATTTATTTTTATTGAATAGCCGCCGATAGTTTTTAATTCAACCTCGTTTGGACTAATAGCAAGACCAGTTTTCTTTTCTCCAACTTGTAGTTGAATTTTAGGTTCTTTTATTGTTTTTGTCACTGTTTGATCATCATTAGTTTCTTCTTTTGAAATAATATCAACAAAAGCGTTTATTCTATAATGACCATAATCAATTAAAGTACTAGTTGCTTCAGTTCCTTTAAGGCTACTTCCATCGACAGAAGAAAGAATATACTCAGGAGTTTTTATTCGTACATACTTTTTATTTTTATTAGCAATTTGATATTGAATAATTTCATCAGGGAATGCTATTACCATTGAATTTGTATTAATAGATAAGTTTTTATTTAATTCAATTTTATTATTATCATCGGATTGAATTTTAACTCCAAGTTTTCTATTACTATTAATTTTGCCAATTTGAATAAAACTAACAGCTTCTGGAACAGTATTTTCATTATTACTAGAATACTGACTTGCAGCTAATTCAATATATCCATTTTCAGCAGTACGAATACTAATACTACCCTTATCATTTTGTCCTTGTGTAATATAAGTAGTATTCATTTGAGATTGAGATCCTGCTTTTTGAGAGAATATTTTTAATATAGGAACATAATTATTAGAAGAACCTTCTGCTCTAATTTCTTGACCATAAAGTTTAGGAACTTTTCCAAAAGCATGAATTACACCAGTGCGGCTATATGTTTTTTTATCTTGTAGTCCCGCACTAAAAAAGCGACCGTTTTCATCAAGACCAACTCGGATAAATTCTTTTCAATAGATAAGTTGACTATTCAGAGTATCCTCATCAATTTCAATTCAAGTATTACTCGAATTTTTATTTTCAAATCAACTATTTACAATACTAGCTTTTAAAGTTTTTATGTACTTATAAGATATATTATTATTTTCAGCTATATCAATATATCCATATTGTTTTTCATTACTAGTATTTTTAGAAGAATTAACTCTTTTTTTATAATCATCATAAAAACATACTCTTATACTATTATTTTTTCAATATGTCTTAGCATAAGGCACACCTTGAAGATTTATAATACCGGTATCATCTTTAACGCAGAGTTTGTTTTCACCTTCTGGTGGTTTTGATCCTTTAACATTTTCTTTATTAATAACTCAATTAATATTAAAATTTCAAAAAACTTCTTGTTTATTATAATTATTTGAATTATTTTGATCCTTATCTCATTGTCCTCAATTTATTTGATAAATATTTTTATCTATCATGTCAACAACGTTCTCATTAATTAATCTATAAAAAGGTATCGTGTTAATGTCAGTATTTACAGTATTTTTAATACTATCCTTCTCTGCCGTTGGAGTACCTACGCTAAAATTTTCTTTCCCTTCATTTTGAACAACAGTAAAAGTAGCAATACGTCGTTCAGTGCCAGTAGTATCTTTATCAGTATTATTGTATGTCGATAATTCTGTTTCATACCCGAACGTTTCAAGAGTATAGGCACCTTCTGAATAAAAACTAATATATCAAGGATTTTTAGCAGTCGGAAGCGGATAACTTGAATTATTTATTGTTTTTATTGTTGTAAGATTTTCCCATCGAGTATCTTGGTTACTAAAGAATTTTGCCAAATTCGTACCATCTGTTTGGCCTGCTGCAATCGCGGTATCACTACCTTTTCTTCAAAGAATAAAATCGTATTTTTTAGAAGCATAACTACTATTTAATTTAAAATAAAAATCACATGTATTACTATATTTCATAAAAGTATATTTTCCAGAAATAGAATTTTTTCCATCATCTAATTTTGCTGTAAAACTAATCTCACTTCCAGAACTATAATTTTGAATTGACACCACACCATACTCAGAATCAGGAGCTGCTTTATATTGCTCAGCAGAATCACTTTTAATAGTACATGAACAACAAGTATTTATAGTATATTCTTTAATATAAAGTTTTAATTTTAATTTATACTCCGTATTTTTAATTAATCCATTATTATTAATAGAATATAAAATAATATCTGAATTATTTTGAACTGTTAAAAGATCAATTATTTCTGATTCTAATATTGCTGCATTAATTCCATCATTATCATTTAAAACAACATAAAATTGTAAATAATTGTCCGCAGAATTATCTAAATTTATTCCAGATAAATCATAGTTTATTTGACTATTAGAAAGTTTTATCTGATAAAGACTTTTATCTGATGTATTTTTTACAGTACCTATTTTAATATCTTTTTCAATAGACCCTGTTTTATTACCTTGATCATCAACAACTTCTTGAATATCTTTAGTGTATTCAAAATTAACCACAAAACTGTTATTTGAAACAGTTTCTTCAGTAGTACATTGCCATCCTTCACCATTAGAAGAACCTTCTGTACCATTTTTCCAAGTTAAATTATTTGGATTATAAGTAATAACACCAGTATCTTTATCACAAGAAAAAACAGGATTATCACCAGCAGTCTTTTTAAAATTAACTTCTGGTAAAATATCTTTAAAGAATACACTACTATTTATAATTATATTTGAATTACTCCCACTATTTACTCAAATTACATTATTATCATCTTGATAATAGGGTTGATAATTACCATTTGCATCTGTAGCTAATGAATAGATATAATATTCTGTATCTTTTTGGGAAGTAAAACTATTAATATTTTTATCAGCTTGATAATCTCTTACAATAGTTACATCATTATTTGATGTTACATCTCTGTAACCAAAGTGTAAATCATCTATATTTTCATCGCCAAATCCAGAAGTATGCTGAATAATAGAAAATAATGAATTATCACCAGGATCCATTCTTAATTCAAGACTATCACCAGGACTAATATTATTATACTCATCTTGATAATTAATATTTTGTAAATTATTATTTTTATAAACTTCACCTTTAACATGAATATAAGGCTTATCTGAACTAAGAATAATACCATGCTTATCGTGCGGCACCATGATTTTTTCTAATTTATCAGGATGATCTATATCATGTCGAATATCATAAGTACCATCAACTATATTATAAAGAAAACGATTACCAATTTTCCAGTTACCAATTTTACTAATACCGCCAGGAATTAATTCAATACGACCTTCATCAATTCCTACATTTGAATCCTGTTCTGGTAAACCTAAATAAGTACTACCTGTTTTAGCATCAATAAAAACGGATTGTTTTCCATTTGAATAACCTATTAAACCAACTTTTTCAGCTCTGTCAGCTTTATCTAAAACACTCTCTGTCTTATTTTGGTCTGGTGTTGCTGTATTACTAATAGCACCCATGACCATACCTGTGAAAGTATTTGTAGCACTATCTTTAATACCCGCACCTATCTGCGGTGTTAAAATATGGTCATCACCAATTTCAACATTTGTACCATCTCAACCATTCAAAGCCGCAAGTTCATATGTATTTAAAGTCATTATAATTGGTACATATACTTTAGCAACTACATTATCCTTATTACCTTGTTTAATATGGACAGTACCAACAACATTGTTATTCATATATAAACCATTAAAACTCTTCTTAGAGTCAGGCATAACATAAATTCAATTTAATTGTTGCGGATTTTGACCTTTTAACAATGACATTCAAACACTTAATGTGTCAGATTCTTCTGCTACATGATACTTCTGAACATTTAAAAATAATTGTTGATAATAAGCATATATTTTTCTAATACCATCATATACTTCTGCCATTTCTTCCCCAGAAGCTTTTATAACAGCTTTAATATTTTCTTTAATATTATTTAAATCTCAATCAGTAACAATTGAAGCATACTGGTTCTTAACCTTTTCTTTTAAATCCTCGCTTGGATAATTATAATTATTATCATCAAGACGAGCATTAGTTTCATCTACTAATAGATTTAAATAAGCCATTAATACTTGAGTACACTCAACCAATAGAGGATGACCTGTATATGTAGTCTTATCATTATATTCATTTAAATAATCTTTTATAGTTTTATCAAACAAAGTACTCTTATCTATTATCGCAGTACTACTATCATCAGAACGACTATTATAAACCTGTTTATATCTTTCAACTAATTGTTCTATATTAGAAATATCACCAACATTAGTATTATTTTGAATATGCAAACGATCTTCTGTAATAACACTTGGTCACTCACTATTTCAGATAGCTTGTACTGCATCATATGGCTTAGTACATGCGGCGTTTATATCTTGCCGCGACTCATATTCTTCTTTTATCGTTTCAAATAATTCAGAATATATTTGATAAACAATATTAATTTGACTATTTTCTCTATCAGGACTATCTTTTAAGAAAGTATCTAGTCTATTCCAAAGTGAATCTAATTTTATCGGAATGGTTAATAAACCATCTATAGCAATTCGCTCAATATCATTTAAGAATCTCTTAATATATTCTTGAGTATTGACATCTATAGCACCTTCCGCACAAGCTTGTCCTCTATCTTGAATATCTAAAATCCTAGTTTGAACACTAACAACATCATCAGCAATTTTTAATGTTGTATCTCCTTCTTTTACTCTTGGAGTTTTAGATAATAATAAATTAGGATTATTATTTGTAGGACCGCCAGTAGCAATTCATTCTAAATAACCATTTCAATTTTCTAATTCTACATGGACACCCTGATTCTCATTATAAATAGGATTATTACCACTAGAATCATATAATACAGTTTTTAAAGTATCTTTATCTATAATCCTAATAGGATAGTGCTCATAATCATATCCGCTTTCATATTCAATCGCGGGAATACCATAAAAACTATGATAATATTTACCTTGTAAACTAACTTCTGCTTCTACAATTCTAGTATCTAATTTAGTTAAATCACCATTATATGCAATGGTACATTCATTACTGTTATTACTAGTACCACTTACTTTATAGGTGCGGCCTTGATCTTTAGAGGTTCCCGCAATAGTTCACTTAGTATTATATCCTAATACTTGATTATTATTAGTATATAAATTAGCTTCTAAAACAGGAGTACTAATAGAATTACCATTATTATATTTAGTACTATTAGACTGTTTGATAATTGTTAAAGGTTCATCAACTGGAATATTAATAGTTGTAATTTTATCTATCTTTACAACAGTATCAGTACCATTTGTACCAATCTCACCAATTTTAGTAAATAATAAATTTGTAGTTTGTCGATATTCTGTACCATCCGCATGTGTGACAATAACAGTTAATTGATTATTGTTACATTGACTATCATAACTATCTTTAATGCTCAACGGATAAACATTACCAGAATAATATCTTTCACCAGTAACTACATCTGTTTGCAATCCAAGAGTAGGAATATTTATTAAGGTTCTATCTTGCGGCACAACCCATCGAACTTTTCTAGGAGTTACTTCCGCACCTTGCGGATTATGGAATACTGCTGTTAAATCTAATACATTAATAGGATTCTTTACTTTTTCACTATTGGGAGCAATACCGGCTTCATTATATTGAAATACTTGTGATCCATTCGTAATAGTAATATAATAATTATTGTTAATTACATTCTTAGAGTTTTGTAATGTAATAGACCCGTAACCAACATAAACTCCGCCTCTATAAACAGAACAAGAATAAATAACATAATTATTAGTATTTTTTAACTTGCAAGTAATTTGCGGCCCATGCACTCCATTTGGATATGATATATTTTCTAATTGTGAAATTCGAGTAGAATAATAAGACAATATTTCAGTTATTTTGCCGCTATTTTTACTGTCCTGAAGTTTTTCGTCTCTTTCTTTTTCTAATTGAGCTTTTGTACCATCTAAAACTATAGTACCAAACTCTTCATCTTCTTTGCTTCAAACAAAAGAAAAAGCGCTATCTGAATATTTATCTTGATAATCACGAGTTTTACCGTTAATTAAACAGGTTAAAGTTGGACTACCTTCATTGAATTGAAAGTTTGTACCTTGATCACTTTCAATCGTAATGTTTATATCATTATTATTATTGTATAAAGAAACAGAAGCTTTTAATACAATACTTGATTCGTATGTTACAGTACAAATATAAGTATTTTCTCTTGCAGTAAGATCACCTACATTTAATACCAGCTCATCTTTTTTATTATCAAGGTATCTATATCCCGTACCTATTTTAAAATTATACCCATCAGTAGTTGAAGTGATGGACGGGTCTTTGACTCCTCAATAAAAAACAGCATCCTTATTGATAATCTGACCTAAATAACTTAAATTAGCACTAATCTTTAAGTCTTTATTTTCACCTTGTTTAATAGTATTACCTCAAGGAGTAGTTAATCTTAACTTATAACCATTTTCGGTAGCAGAAATTTCATCAAGAGCAACAACTTCTAGCTTGTCTATATATATATAAATATCATCGTCATTATCATGTGCCGCGATATCTTGATCAACGAACCCTTCACTAAAAGCGACAATAGAATCTATATATAAGAAATTTTCACCATCAAAATTCTCTATAGTATATTGTGAAGTATAATCATAAAACCGCATTGGATTACCAGTCATTTTACTGGTATCAAGAACATAAGCAATTAATCTTGGAGGATAAACAGTTTCCCCATTTTCATCTGTTTGCGGATTAGTAGTATCCGCAAATGCAATATTTACAATAATACCATAGTTACCAATTTTATCAGTATCTATTGAAGCTTTAAACCTACTTCTAATTAATAATGCTTTTGCATTTTTAGCAGAATTACTAAATTCTTCCTCATTAATATTTACACATGGATAATTGAAATTATCATATTTATCATTTAATTCACTAACATTACTTGGATTCCGCAAATAACAGTAATAGTAATGCATCTGAAGATGTGAATTTAAAGACAACGGCTGCATCTTATGGGTTTTAATTTCACCCTCTTCAGCAGAATACTTATTTTCAATAATAGCATTATCACCAAGAGTAACATAGTCATTTAATAAACCCGTAGTTGGTGATTTAGGTAATAAGTCTTCACCATTTTCAGTTCTTCCGATGATAAATTTCTTTTGTCCCATATCATCTTCTGGAACTAATATATAAACTTGTTCTCCTTCTTGATAAACTTCTGTAGAACCAGACTGAGTGTATGCATAAAAACTTCCACCATTACAAGTAACAAAATACTTACCTTCAGAAGTACTAACAACTTTTTCAACAATGGCTTTAATCGTTTTATCAGAAGAAACTTCTTCTATGGTTTTATTGGCAATAATAGAAATAGCATCTAATAATGTTTTTGTTAAATTCGCCACTATTACACACTCCTTTATCTCTGAATATATTTCTATTGTATATAAAAATTAAAATTTATAAATTACTGTATTTTGATATTCAAACCATATAAAAAAATAGCCTGCAAGTAAATGCAGGCTATTATTTATTAATTATCTCCTAAAACAATCCATTGTTTTTCTGAAGTAAGAATATAAATATCTCCAGTAGAAATACACAGAGCAGTAGAACCTCAACCGCAACTAGTTGGCAAATCGGGAACATCTGCGGGAGTTTCAAGAATATATTCTTCCCAGTCGAAGTCTCTGTCATCACTTAGTTGTTTAACTGCCATAATATTCACCTACTCTTGGACTGGTGGCTGTTCATTCACAAGGAATTTTTCAACCGTCTCTTTAGCATTTGAACTAGTTGCACTAATTGTCTTAGTTGTTGAAGTAGTTGTAACATTACTTTGTAAACTTTGACCATCGACATAAGCTTCTGCAGCCGCATAAATTGCCGCACTTAATACCGCACAAACAATACCAACAGCCGCAATAATTTCATTATTAGTCGCAATAGCACTAATAGAAGCTCCAACAGAAGCTAAAAATGCGGCAACAGCCATTCAGAATTTACGAGAACCTAACTTACTAGATAGAGATTGCATTAAACCACCTTTCTCTTTATTCTTCTGTATCATTATCAATGACTTCTGGCTGAACTACTTCATTATCCTCGGGCGGCTCTTCGATAACATCCTCACCAATCTCAGTAATAACGCACCCCTGAACAATTAAATAGGCACCCTCCATTTGCTGTGCCTTCTTAATAGCTCCAACCATATCATCGGCAATATCAATAATAGTATTATTACTTCTACGAACAATATAGTATACAAAATCCATTATAGTAGCTCCTTATAGAAAACGTAGCATGTAATGATAAGGATCAAAAGCCTTCTCTGTATTCTCATGTCTGTAATTGATTAGATTGTCAAGTATATCAGATAGCTCTTTATCAATATCCTTAGTCTTTTGAGGAGCAGCATCATTCTTGGTAGGTGCGGGAGCTTTCTTTAGCTCATTAATTTCATTAGTTAAATTGGCTTTATCTTCTCTTAAAGTATCTACCAAATCTTGAAGATAAGTAACCCTCTCTTCTAGAGTCATTTCTTTTGGTTCAGGTTCAGACTTAGAAATAATTTGTTCTTGTAGATCATCCATAATACTATTTAGACCGACAACAAAACTATCCCCATCATATTCTGAATAAGCAGAATAATCAGCTGTCTGCATATCGCATTCCATATGATACTGACCATCTTTGTTTTCAACATAACAAGATGCACTAAAAGAATCTGTAATCATAAAATCTCCTTTTTCTATTTAATATTAAATAATCCTTCAATATTATTTAATTTTCAATTATTAAAGATTATTATTTTTTGATAAAATTATATCATCAACCATCTCTTCTAGACTCGGTAAGCCATATTGAGAATCTTTATAAACTAAATTATTATCAGCATTACGATAGCCCATTAATAGTAATCGTCTGCATTTAGAGCAAATATTATCCGCAGACATAGTACAACGATGTTTACATACTGACCTTAGTCGAGTAAGTTCAGGTGGAATTGATTTCGTTGGATAAGATAATGATAAATCTTGATTCATAAAGTCTAAATCACTATCCCAATCGTGATCAATAAACCATTTACGATAAAGAACTTCCGCCTTGGCCCAGTCATAGTCTACGCCGCAATCAAATTCACCAACGTCATAATATTGACTTAAAAACTCATAATCTTGCGGTCGATATACTTGAACAGATGGACAAGTTGAAACAAGTAGACTCATTACTGGAAGCCTATTAAGAATAGTTCTTAATTTAATCCCACATTCCTCACATTGTTTATAAACTTCTTCAAGATTATATGTTAAATCATCTGTAATATAAATACCTTTTACCTTACGAGCAAGACACCATTCCAAGAGTGAATATGAATAAATAGGCATTGTATTATCAAAAATGTAATTAATATTATTATCTTCATATTCTTGGAGGTATCGAAGTTCCCATTGGTGAATACGAATATAAACATTATCAAAATCACTACAAAGATTTATAATATCTTCTACGCTATATCCCTCTTCTGCAAATTCAATATTTATTTGATGTGATGGATACATCTTAATAAATTTTCTAAGTTCTTCAAAAGAACTATGCTCTGTAAATTTAATATTGAACTCATCTATATCTTCGTGTTTAATATAACTATCTAGAAGCTGATAAGGTGCCGCAAACTTCATTATTTTCTTTGCACATCCTTTCTTTTGTTACTGGTTTATATCTTGTCTTATCTACATAATATACTCTACTCTTAGAAATAAGACATTTTTCTTTATCATCCCACCAATAATAATCAATAATACAATCTAAATGACCATGATTAATTAAACCCTTAGTATAAAGAGTTTCTTCAGTGATAGTAATACTATCTTTAGCATGTTCAGCACTAACTAATCCACATCCGCAACATTTATATAATTCCTCACAATCATCGCAGTATTTAATATTAGTAGATATTTCATTATCATGATATTTATCAATAGGCTTTCCACAGCACATACACGTTGCAGGGCCAGATAAATTTAAATATAAATTCTTTTTTACATAATTGCGGCAACACCAATAATCAGTATAATGATCTTCAATCATATCAGGATACATTACATTCATATAGGTATATATCTTATGGCCGCAATCTATACGTTGAAAATATTCTCGAACATATTTATTGTCATAACTATGAATCATATCTCTATAACATTGGTTTTTATATTGATATTTCCATCCAATATTTTTTCTTACTATCTCTTGAACTTTATTCAGAATAATTTTAGCTAACACTTCACTTTGATAAGGATAATGTTTACCAACCAATAAAATATCTCTATGTATAAATACTAAAGTACGCCAGGACTTATTTGGAATTTTAAGACCATTATATTCAAATGGACTTATACTTCTCAAATAAGCAACTGCCGCAACATTACTATTCATCATTTCAATCGTACCTGTGGAATATGCACCACTATCAATCCAAGACATACAAGAAGTCCAACCAGTTTTATTATCACTCATTGTAATAAAATCAACTGGATTAATACTTATAACAAGTTCAGCATCAATTTCTTTATCAGTATTAATTACACTAATATCATCACGCCACTTATTAAATGATTTCATGTATGGAAAATTATAATATTGTAATACTTTGCGGACAGCCCTCATTATCTTTGTATCTCTTGGAATTTTCAATACTTTTCCATTAGCACCGCCCGCAAAACATCTTTCTTCATTGGTTTTTCCAGTTTCAATATAACAATATTTAGTGTACTCTAAAATATTTCTCAACATTGAAAAAGGAATATCCTCAACAAGGTTGTCCCGCATCCATTCAACTAAATTATTAATAAAAATATGATTACGAGGATCAGATTTATAATATTTAAAATCGTTTACATCATAAGCAATAAAAGGTGAATAGAGACTCCTCCATTTAGATTTACGATAACTTGAATTTACTTTTTCTTTAACTGGAAAACTAATTCTAAGTTGTTTACCAAAAGCTCTAAATAAAGTACGTTTATTTTTATTCCAAGTAGATAAAATTTGTTCTATACTTTGCGGTTCTGCATTAGCATAATTAATACACCATTGTCTAATAATCTCTTTATCTTCTGATGTTAAGCAATTAAATGGTTGCACAAATAACTCCTAGTAAACATCCAATTCATCCAACTTATCTTTTAAATACTGAGGAAGTTCCTGATAATTAATACAATATTCTTGTAAGAAATTATCAACTCGTTCTTTTGGGATAGAGAAATACTTATATTTATTAACAAAGTCAATAATATTACTTCCAATTTCATTCTCAACCCAAGAGCAATAACTAAAGACTTGATTTAACATCTTATCTCCCTTCTCTTTATTATATTATAACATAAATATAATACAAGGGTCAAGAAAAATTTAAAAACTAAGTTGAAGTATATCGTAATAAACACCGCACATACGATCGTCATATATTCTATTCCACGTACCATCAAAATGAAAATGCCCATGAAACCATGCGTCAAAATTGAGGTTTTTCCTTAGCTCTTCTAGAAATAATTGTCCTACCGTTGAATTATATCTACCGGAAGCATCTGACCTCTTGAACCATGAGTTTATTAAAGCAGGAGCGTCATGTGTTAAAATAAAATCAAAATGTTCATTCATGTGATATTCCATAAACTCAGCATTCTTTTGAACACTCATTCGTTCTTGCGGCCACCATGATTGATTTTTAACACGAAAAAACCTATTTTGTTTTTTCATAGACCGTTTTTGTATTTTAAAATATTTATCATTAGGGTCTAATATAACATCAGCATCATGTGATTCTGCACCTGGTATAGCTAATATATGAAAATCATTAATATCAAAAATAGTTATTTCATCAACAAAAAATACTGAAAATGACTCACCTTGTATAGTCGCTTGCCGCGCTTTACCATTAAACAATTTTACTTGTGGACAAGATTGCCAGTAATTATAGTCATCATGATTACCACCAATAACAATAGTAGTCCAAGGTTTATCATTTAAAAATTTAAAAACATTTTCAGCTTCTTTATAACTATTAGGTCCAAAAGGCTGACCAAAATCTCCTAGCTGAAACACTATATCTTCTTCAGTTAATTGCCGTAAACTAAGGTTTTGACGATATGAAAATCGTTCAATTACTTTTCCATGAGTATCGCCACTACAAAACAGCATCTTTTACCTTCCGAACTACTTTAAAACCTCTCCCATTACGTTTTGCTATTGGAGAACTATATATTCTATCTAATACTTGTATTGTTTTTTTATACTCTCTATCAACAATTTCTTTAGACTGTTTTAATGCAAATGGTCATACTTCTTTTAATTGATGATAATACTCAATATATAATTCTTCATCAACTGACCGCACGCACCCATCTTTATCATCTTCATGAATAATTTGATTTAATCTACAATCTGAATGGTCGCAATCTCAACAAGTTAAAGTGACTTGGTATAAATCTTGTTCTTCATCCATTATAACATCCTCCATTGCTTTAATATCGCTTCTGGGGAATAAGGAATGCGGCAACACTTGTCTAAGAATATTACCCATATAGTTGTATCAGGATCCATTATTAAATTGCCATTAATCATTGTTATAGGACCATCTTGTTGTAATTCAACAATATATTGTTGACCATTTTCAAGTAATATATTTTTTAAACTTAAATCCTGAGCATTAAATGCCGCAGCTTTAAAGGTTTGTGTTGGCCCTATATATTCCAATCTATATGACATTATTTACTCTTTCTAATTTCATAAGCCACACAATCGCCATATCCAAGTTTATCCCAATATGCTTGTGCTTTATTTATAATTTTTTGAGCCATAGCTTTTTCATAATACTCGCCCGCATCTACGAGTTTAGTTACACGTTGACCTTTATAATTCAATGCACGAAATGTCGATTGTGGTTCAACTATTTTTTCATTTCCTTCACCATCAGGAAGTGGCATTGGTTTAATAACTTTTCCATATATTAAATAAGCCATGACTAATCCTTTCTTTATTTATTATATTATAGCACATATGCCGCACATCTGTCAATAAAAATTTGAAAACTAAAATTTTTTATAAGTAATTGAGCTATACTTTAGTATAGCGAAAATTACTTATTTTTAATAAAAAGATTATAACTCAAATTAGATGAATAGAATATATCACATCTTTTTCCTTTTTGTCAAATAAAATTCTTTTTCAGATGCCTTAGAAATTATTTGACAATCGTTTATCCTAATGATATAATATATTTAAAGAATAATTGATATGAAAGGAATTATATGACTAAATATCATGTGTCTCAATCTGAAAATGGAAAAACTATTACCTATGGTGATTTTAATGCAAATAGTCCAAAAGAAGCTATTAACATGGCTTGCGGCGTAGCTAAGAAAGCATATCCTCAGTATAACCGCAAGATACCTTTTATAGTTAAAGAATATGGTCATGAAACAGAGAAAGTGAAATATCATGAGTAAACATAGTAAAATTCTAGACTCTTGGAAAGATAAAATTATTGTAGGTGGAATTAGAGTTCCTGTTTATTATGTAACAAAGTCAAGTAAATATGGAATTTTCACTTGTTCTGTTAAACCATGCCCGCAAGATTATCCTAATATTAATGATTGGGATGGTTATCGTTTTGCTGAACGTAAGTGCGATATTGAAATTGCTCATACTAAAGCTAAAGTATTAAAAGAACGTGCCCGTGGTATCCTCAATGTTCATAAAACTCTTCATACTAAATATAAAACAACTAAACAATATGAACTTGGCATCGTATTAGGCGATATTTATTATCAATATGAATTAGCTCAAGAAGAGTATGAAAAAGCTTACGCTCAATATAAATATATGAAAGATTCATTCCCAGATTATACATCCCGCATGATCGAACGTCGTAAACAGCTAAATAAGAAACTTGAAGAGAAACGTGCGGCCGAACTGCAGGATTAAGTATTTAAGCAGATATTGAGATTTTCTTGACATCTGCTATTTTTATATGGTATAATTATATAAATAGAAAGGATAATTATGCTTAGCGGACAAGTTGGTAATTATAAATATTATACTTTAGACGATATACAAGATATGATTTATAATGCTCAAGATGACAATACTGAAGAAGAAGCTTGGTGTGTAATTAAAAAGGATATACTTGAAATGGCTGTATTAATTAAACAATATGCTGAGATACTTAATGATTATGAATTTAGATATGAAGACGATGGGAGGTAAGATTGAATAATTTATATAAAGAAGATAGTATTGAATCATTATCTCCTTTAGAACATGTTCGGCTTCGTCCAGGTATGTATGTCGGAGATACAGCAGATGCGACACAATTAGCAATTGAAATTCTTGGTAATGCTATTGATGAATATAATATTGGTCATGGAAATAAAATTGAAATTCAAATTGATGATAATGGTATTAGTGTAATTGACGCTGGACAAGGCTTTCCAATCAATGTTCTTCGAGATGATGGAGAAACAGTTCTTCAAGCATCTTTTGATGTTATTAATACTTCAGGAAAATACAGGGATGATGGAGTATATGAAGGAACGGCAATTGGTCTTAATGGAATTGGTGGAAAATTAACTAACTTTCTTAGTCATTGGCTAAGAGTAATTTCCTTTAATTCAAAAGGAGAATATGAAGATATTCTTTTTAAAGAAGGTATATTTGAAAAAAGAGAAACTGGGAAGAAGAATTCTCATAGTTCTGGAACAATCGTCTCCTTTCAACCAAGCAAAGAATTTTTTACTTCACCAAAAGTAAATGAAACTAAACTCCGCAATTTCTGCGAAGATATTACTTGTCTTTGCCCTGGATTAATTATTATATTTAATGGCGATGAGATTAAACACAACGGCATTCAAGATTTACTTAATCGCTCTCTTGGAAATAGCCTTTCTATTTTAAATAATAATTTTATTATCCAAGAGCAAGTGAATAAACAAAAACTTGATTTAGCTTTAACTTATTGTGATAAATCATCTACGAATATTATTTCTTATGTTAATTGCGGCTTAACTACTGCAGGACCGCATATTACGAGTATTAAATCATGTATTACTCGTACTTTAAATAAATGGGCAAAAGAACAAGGTATACTAAAAGAAAAGGATAAAAATCTTGAAGGTGCGGCATTGCAAGAGGGACTTGTTCTTGTTTGTAATATTACCGCTGAAAATGTTGCCTATGACGCACAGGTTAAAAGCAATATCACTAAAATTGATACTACTTTTATATCTTCAATTCTTAGTGAACAGTTGGAGATTTGGCTCGACAATAATGT
>AUXO017728632.1_pt1 | contig 19060 bp, 13 predicted proteins | sample 768731 | NCBI WGS metagenome assembly AUXO01 (sample SAMN02715735, study PRJNA202380) | gut metagenome | biome: sheep rumen | host: Ovis aries | place: New Zealand: Palmerston North
GCCCGACATGCTTACCGTCCAGCATCAGCGCTGTCAAAACCAAAACACCCCCGCTAGACGTGGAGGCAAAGATACGAAAAAATTATTAACTTTGCTGCTCATGAGAAGGAATCTCATATTTCTGGCCCTGACCCTTACGGTGCTCTCCTGCGCTTCCGTGAGGCGTGCCACCCCCATTGCTGTGGAAGACTTGAAGCAGTATCCCACGGCCGAGGAAAAGAAGCCCACGGCGCCCGATCCGAAGAAGCCTTCCGTAGATGCAGACAAGTACCCCACCAAACTGGAACCCAAGGAAGAGGAAGCGGCCCCCAAGAGGAATCGCCCTCTGTCCCAGCAGGTGATTGACTATGCCCGCACCTATACGGGAACGCCCTACAAGCTGGGCGCCGCCGGCCCCAACCAGTTTGACTGCTCTCACTTTACCACCCACGTTTTCAAGCACTTTGGCTATACGCTAACGCCTTATACCGTTACTCAGTTCTCCGAGGGCAGGGAAGTACCTTCCTTTGGAGACCTCCAGCCCGGAGACCTGGTGTTCTTTGGTAAGCGGGGCAGCGTGCGTAACATTGGCCATGTGGGCATTGTAGTTTCCATTAATGAAGAGAACGGCAGCTTTAACTTTATTCACGCTTCCGTTTCCAAGGGCGTTACCGAGGATAACTCCAATCACCCCTACTTTATGATGCGTTACATTGGTGCCCGCCGCGTTTTACCGGATGAATAAAAGACAATAATATGTTTGGATATAGAGCAGACGGAAAAAAAGTAAGGGATATCGATCCTATTCAGCGAATCGTACCCCATATCATGCGTCACAGGCACGACGCGATGAATTTCCTAACTGTTGAACTTCCCTGTGAGCCTTTCGACGAGTTTATCAAGAAAGAGTCGGCCGACGGAAACGGAGAGTACGACTATATGCACATCATCATCGCCGGTCTTGTCCGAATCATTGCCAATTACCCCCGGCTGAACCGCTTCGTGATGAACGGGCGCATCTACAAGCGCAATGTCATCAACATCTCCTTCGTGGTGAGGAAGGGCATGAGTCCCGATGCTCCTGATACCACCGTCAAGCTGGCATTCACCGGCCGCGAGACCATCGCCGAGGTGAGGGAAAAGATTAACGAGGTCATAGTGGCCAACAGTAACATGGATTCCAACAACGGTACGGACAAGCTGGCGCGCTTGATTACTTTCACGCCCAATGTAGTCATAGCCATGCTGGTGGGGTTCATCAAGTTCCTGGACAAGCACGGCCTGCTTCCGAAATCCGTCATTGGCGTAAGTCCTTTCCATACAACGGCTTTCGTCACCAACATGAAGTCCATCAAGGGCCCTTCCATCTATCACCACGTGTACGATTTTGGCAACACCGGTATGTTCTTCTCCATGGGTAAGGAGGCGATGGTCCCCGTGGTTTCCGGAAAGGAAGTGGTGCCTGCCAAGCGCCTGCCCTTCAAGATTGTGACGGACGAGCGTTTCTGCGACGGCTTCTATTTCTCCACCGCCCTTCGCGTGCTCAGGAAGTATTATACCCACCCGGAAGTGCTCAAAGAGCCCCTCGAGGAACTTCCGGATGACGTGACCGTTATAGACCGTCACAGCTTCAAAAAGAGTAACCGCGGAGCGGAGGAGTAATCATTCATTGACCACGGTCCAACCCCTGGGGGCATGGGAGGTGCTGTAGGCATCGCTGGTGCTCCAGTCGGCAAATGACCTCTTATAAAATGTCCCGCCACTGGTGGGGACTCCGCTTACCCAGTAATCGCAATTGTTCTTGTAGTATTGGACCCACCTACATCTGAGGTACTGCAGGGAGGTGCAGTCTACGAACATGTGGCCGTATGCCTTCTCCACGCCGCTGGGGACGCTGGTGGCAGGCAGGTCAGGAGCCCTGACCAGAGAGGTGCAGTGCTTGAACATTTGCCAATAACAATAGCTCTTGAGCGTCATGGCCGGAAGCGCCGGGGCTTCTATGAGTGAAATACATTCATTGAACATGCCATAATAACAGCGGTCGGCCAGCTCCGTGGCCGGAAGCTCAGGTGGATACTGCATCTTTTCGCAGTAGTAGAACATCAAGTTATAGATGGACTCCGTAAGCGTTGTGTGCGGAAGAATGATTCGCTTGTCCTGATAGGTCTCCATCTTTGTGCAGTTGTAAAACACACCGTGGTACATTTCCTTAAAAGTGACAACGTCGCTGTAGTTGTTCAGGCTGTTGATATTCCCATAGGCATGGAACTTATTGGAGGAGGTGAAGTGGAAGTGACAGCATTTGCCGTCCGTTTTCTCCCACACGATGACATCTCCTGCTTTGACCCGGAAAGTGGTTTGTGAGCCTTTCTGGGTGTTGATAGTAACCCAGCTGCCCCCGTTGATGCTATACTTTACTGCGTTCTGATAAGCCGTACCGGCGTATGATGTGTTACCATAAATGGTAAAGGTGCCCGCTTCGTCACAGTAAAATGTGAGGGGCGGAATGGTGACGGAGCCGGACAGTTCTGCGCTCAAGTTATAGATCTTCCCGGCCGCGAAATAGACGGTCTGCTCGGTTTCGTAATGGGAGGAGAAGCCCCTGTAATCCAGTGTCCAGGAACAATAGACGGTATAGGACCCGGGAACCAGATAGAGGTCGTTGTCCTGGTATCCCAAGCCTGTGGGGCCGATACGGACCGGGCTGCCCGAAGCGGTATTGGACCAACTCTGGGTGCGCAGGTTGTACTGCCCGCTCGTGTTTGGGGTGAGAGTTATGTCTACATCATGGAGAACATATTCGGAAGAGGCCTGGCTCACCGTGAAGCGGCCTATACGGGCAAAGATGTGTTGAAAGGTGAGCGTATTCCGCGTGCCATAGCCCGGGCTGGCCAGATAGGCGCACACTACGTCGGTGCCGCTGTCGGCGTTTACGTAGCAGCCTCCCGACTGGAACTCGAGGGCCTGGTTGCTGGCATAGAAGTGATAGCCCGGGTTGGAACTGGGCCAGAAGCGGCCTCCGGTGTAGGTTCCGGAGCCGGAAAAGCTGGTGTTTCCCCAGGCCAGGTTCTCACTGCCTGCGCTCCCTGTAGTGGCCACCACATAAAAGGATGAGAGGCTATTCACGGCAGATGCCTTGCTGGACTCTGCTTCTATGGGAAGGACTTCCATGTGCAGAGACCATCCATCGGCCCTTTCCTCCGACTTGGTGGCCGCCTCCCATCCCATCCGGCCTGCAAAGGTGATTTCATCCGTTAGGTCTCCGCCTTTGGGGACCTCGCTCTCCCGCAGGCAGGAGAGGAGGCCGATAGTAAAGGCGAAAAGAATTAGCTGTGGTCTCATAATTTAGGAAGGGAAGTTGATGGCCTGGCTCTGGGAGTCCCATCCGGCGACGGAGATACTGAATTCAATTCCCACAGCGTCACCGTTGGGTAAAGTGCCGGTGAGGTTGTTGGTCTTACCGGCTGTCAGCGTTACGGTTCCGCTCTTGGTGAAGGTTTTGATATACTCTCCACGCGTAAGTGTATACTCCACAGTTAAGGTATAGCTGCCTGGGATACACCAAAGGTCGTTGGCCGATCCGATGTTGAGGTTGACAGCGCTGCCGGGCTGTTTCCCGGACCACTCCTGGGTGCGAAGATTGTAGGTCCCGGAGGTGTAAGGGGTGATGGTGACAGAGGAAACGGTGACGGAATAGTAGTTGGGCGCCTGGATGGTGACATTGCCAATCCTTGCAAATACATGCTGGAAATTGAGCGTGTTGGGATTTCCGTAGTTGGGCGTTCCAATGTATGCACAGACGGCATCCGTGTTAGTGGAAGGGGAGATGGTGGTGCCGGATGCTTGGAAGGTCAGGTCCATGTTGCTGGCGTAGAAGTGATAGTTCTGGTTGGAGCTGGGCCACCATTTGTCTCCTGAGAAGACGCTGCCGCTTTTGGTGAAAGAGGCATTGTTCCAGACAGCGGTTTCGTCACCGGATGTGCCTTTGGTGGCCGTTACCTTGAACCCGCCGGACTCCAGGGTTGAGATGGTGGTTTCCGTGGCTTTGGTGGCTATATCGGCCAGTTTAAACATAATCTGTGTCCCGGACGTCTTGTTCATCTGGGCAACAAGGGTTTGCTGGTCCAGAACTTCCTTCTCATACAGGGTGGTAGCGGTGACGGTGAAACGGACAGACGTGGCGCCCTCCTCGAAAGCTTTGAATTTGAGATCCACCGTTTCCTTGTAATCGGTCATAGCCAATAGTGTGAAGAACTCGTCATCTTCGGTCCTCACTTCCACATTCCATCGTTCCACCGTTGGCCCGGTGATGGTCAAACTCAGTTGCGGATAGAAGACAACCTCCGCTCCACTGGTGATGCCGTCATTGACGTGCAGGGTCATGTGGTACTCACTTAGCTGGGAAGAGAGGGGATCCTTGCAAGAAGTAAATCCCCATGTCAGGAGGCTCAGTAAAAGAGCCAAAGCAGTTTTTTTGTAAAATTTTTCCATTGCTTAATTGATTAAATATTAGATTGTTATTGTTTTATAATGATTTCGTTAAATGCGGTTTTTAGTAATCCGTGATACCATCTGTTCGTTCTTTATTCTATATATTTACCGACCAAAACAGATGATGCTATTATGAAAAACAATGCACTTTTCCTTCTGGTCCTGGCCGGTCTTTTGACTGCCTGTCAAGATAGTCTTAACCCTCCCGTCGAGCAGTTGCCGGCCGCACAGTTCGATTACACTCTCCTCGAGCAGCGTACGGAACACAAAGAGTTCCATTGGGCCGAGGTGAACGGCGTCCTGGATAACGGCGAGGAATCCACCAAGATGCTCTACGTTACGGCCTACAATGACGTGACACTTAACGTCACTGCTCCGGTAAACGTCTGTTCCTCAGACCCTAAGGTGGTCTCCGTTGAGCGCATAGGCTCATCGGGCAGTTCCTTTAAGCTTCATTACAAGGCCGATGGGGCCGCTACCATCACAATGTGGAACGGCACAGAAGGGAAGGATAAGATTCAGCGCAGCTTCTCCGTAGCTGCTGTTGAGTTTATTGACGTAAAGGGTATAGTCTTCGAATGGGAAGGCAAGGAGCTCGTTATCACGAGACACTCATCCAGCCGCCCCGGGGATATTGCCACTAACGACGCTGACGATGTGGATAAGCGAAGGGCCTATCCCGGGCAGCGTAACGAGAGTGAAACGGATTTCTTTACCAAGCATTTAGACAAACCCGCTATCTGGGTGTGGGACAACTGGCCGGAAGACCAGGTAAACGGACATAGAATACCAGACCCCGACCAGGGCGCATTGCTCGTCTTTAAAGGCATCACCCCGGAGAACGCATCGTTCAGGACCATTACCTGTTTTGAAAGCGAGTTTGATTACCTGCTTAGCTATAATGCGATAATACGGGTACGTTCCGGTTACACTGAGGGACCAAATCATGGTCCCTGGCCGAATGACGTAAGCATCGACAGAGATATCTGTTGTTATGTCGGGACAGATACCTGGGTTGCAGGACTTCAACTCAGTTTCTATATGGCCGGCCTCAGGTTCAAATGTGGAAATACATCCAAATACTTTTACCTCTGGTACAGCCGGACTGCCGACGAGGCCAACCGGCTTTCACAACAGCCATAGGTTTGATCTGTGGAGGTGCATCTATTCGTCTAGAATCCTCATATTTGCTGAAATTCTCGGAATTAATTCCACGAATTTCACGATTTTCTTGGAATCTTCTATGAAAAAGCCTATATTCGCACAACAATAGGAACAGCATATGATACGAAGAAGCATAGAAGATAACATTCTCAAAGCCCTCTCCGGCAAGAAAGCGGTCACCATTATGGGCGCCCGCCAGGTTGGCAAGTCAACCCTCACTGAAGCCCTATTCTCCGGAGAAGAAAACGTCCTCTATCTGAACGGAGACGAGGCTGATGTCCGCGCCATTCTCAAAGATGCCACATCCACCCGCCTTCGCACCATTTTCGGCAAAGCCACCACCGTGGTTATCGATGAGGCCCAGAAGATTGAGGACATAGGTAACGTTCTCAAACTCGTCACCGACCAGATGAAAGACATCCGGCTGGTCGCCACCGGCAGTTCAGCCTTTGAACTGGCCCAAGAAGTCAACGAATCCCTTTCCGGCCGCAAGCGCGAGTTCAGGCTTTTTCCGTTTTCATTCAAGGAACTGGTCGATGATACCAATCTCCTGGACCAAACCAGGCTCCTGCCGCAGCGCATTCTCTATGGCAACTATCCGGAAGTCGTCACCTCTCCCGGCGAGGAGCGTGTTGTCCTCAAGGAACTGATGGACAGTTATCTATACAAAGATATCCTCAACATCAAAGGCATTGCAAAGCAAGACAAACTCGAATCCCTGCTCCGTGCCCTGGCTTTCCAAATTGGCTCCCAGGTTAGCTATAGCGAAATAGCCAGTCTCATCCGCATAGACTCCAAGACAGTCCAGAAATATATCGACATCCTGGAGAAATGCTACATCATCTTTCGTCTTCCGTCCTTCGCCAGGAATCTTCGAAACGAGCTTAAGTTTGACAAGAAGATTTACTTCTGGGATATGGGCATTCGCAACGCCATCATCGGCAATTTCTCGCCGATTGAGCTCCGAGATCCCAAGGAAGTAGGCCACATGTGGGAAAACTGGCTCATGGCTGAACGAATGAAGAAACTCGAATACGATCGGTCCTTTGCCGGCAAGTACTTCTGGAGAACGTCTGGCAAGAAAGAGATTGACTTGATTGAGGAAGAGGACGGTAAAATCACCGCCTATGAATTCAAGTGGAATCCGGAGGATAATCCCCCGTGTCCGAAGGCCTTTGCCGAAGCCTATCCGGAGGCCTCCTTCAAGATTATCAACCCGACGAATGTGGACAAATTCCTCCTGTGATTAGTTATCCAGTATTGTCAAAGAACTGCTTGGAACAGGAGTGGGGGATCATCCACGCTCCTGTTAATTTGATGGCTTAGAACCCGAGTTGCGGGTCGAAGAAATATTGCGATGTTGACAGGGCGCTGTTTCCAATGTGTAACACAAAGAGCTTGTCAGTCGGATTCTCACTTGTCTTATAGTCCGTGGAAGGGGCGTAATAGAGTGTCATGGCGTCTGGTCTGTAAAAGGTATCGCTACCCAAAGTACTGTTCAGGCCTTTCAGGTTAATGCTTCCGTCGCTTCCGGTTCCATAGAGATTAGGATAGTAGACACTCTTATCGTTTGCGGTGAGGAATGTGAAAACGCTGCCGGAGTGAATCGTGCTTAAAACATTCATAAGAACATGACGTTTCTCAGCGTCGCTCCCTGCGTTGTCGAAGAGGTCGTCGTCCCTGAACTGCCATGCTGCAACGCCCTTATAACCGTAATAATCCCCGCTGAAGCTCATGTTCGCCGCTTCGCCACGATAATAAGTTGTCGAAGCGTTAGTATAGGTCTCTGCAGCGGATTCCAAGAGGTTGCTTTGGAATAGCGAAGTAATGGCATCGACAGGTTTCCCGTCAGTAAATACATAAGGGGAAGCCGTGTATGCCCAGCCAACGTTAGAGGTGACGTACCCGGGAGTCATTTGCTGAACATCCCTAACACTTGCCCAGACCCACAGGTGCAGCTGCATATATGCGTCCGAGACGATTTTATCCAAAGTGGCACCATCCTTATCGTAGGGGTTTACAATCTTTAATACGACATCGATTTTTCCGGCGCTATGACAGTTCATGTCAGAGGCCGTAAGGCCGTTCATTGTATAGTTAAGCGTCCACGTTGAGCTGATGCTCTTTGTGTCAAGATAAAACTCTACACCCTGGAGATAGGTTGGATGCGATGCATCGACACCGGAAGGAGCTTCGTTCCATGCGTCCACCTCATTCTGACAATAGGCCGAGATGGCCAGCCAGCCACCCGCCTCGCCGAAGAAATCCAGGAGAGCCTGCTTCTTTATGGCGTCGGTGGCAGTGGGGTTGTCCCATACGCCGCCAGTCATATAGTGGCCCTGCTCATACCAGAGGTAGTCACCAAGTTTCTTCCAATCAAAATTCGCCGCGTCCGTAATATGTACGCGAAGCTGATAAGTATAGGAGTCGGTATAGTCCGGACTTACGATGCCCGGGGTTCCCGTTGCTATTTTTTCGCTGATGTATCCTGCATTATTGTTGAACTTGGCATCAAAACGAAGATTCCTCTCGTTGGAAATGACGACGTTGTAAACATCGACGTTCTTAGATGTCGCATCAATAGGTGCGTCAGATGGATTGGCAGTCCAGCCGGGAAGGACATTGTCACCAGCGGCTCTTGCCGGGACTTTGTACAGTGTGTAATCCTTTAGTACGGGGCCTGCTACTGGCGTATAGCCGCTCCCATAAAGTTTCCAGGGGTTATAGGCGATAAAACCGGTAGAATGCGTGCCTCTTTGTTCTTTATAATTGTTGATGAAGATACTAGCATTATCAACATTGAACGTTGCGCCAGTACCAGTCATCAGGCCTTCGTAAGTCGCAATATACACAAACAGATCATAGCTTCCGGAGTCATTAAGGTTGTATTCAAAACCAAGCTTGTTAGCAGTGGAAGAACCTGCCGGAGCTATGAGCTGCTCAACAAGTGCCTGGCTAAGGTTCAGGCCCGCAGCGGTGGCGGTGTTCACCACGGTCATCGGCGAAGCCGCTACCTTGTTCCCGTTTTCATCAGATGCGAAATATGTATAAGTAAGCTTCTGCGAAGCGTCGATGTAAGCCGTTCCGAGATCCGTGCAATCGAAGTGAGGCAGGCGGGCCTCTGCCGGTACATTACATTGACGGTCATCTACCGTGCCTCTTTCAATGATACGAATAGCATCTTCTACATTGGCAAATGGCTTTAGCAGTGATACGGTAGCGGTTCCGTTATTATGGTCCACAAGGCTGATCAATTCATTAAAACCATCCCTTACTAAGAAAGCTCCGGTTTCATCAATCTCGTGCGTATCGGCGTCGAGAGCCTTCAGCGTATTGGTTTGCGCCACGTGGTTGGGCGCAATGTCTCCTTCCCAACCATAGTCATATGGAACCGTCGATGTGAAGTAAACGAGATTCGACTCCTTGCGGCCGTCGATAGTCTTGAGCTGAAGGGAATGTAAGCTTTCGGACGGGCACGTCGGCGCTGCCTGGACTGACAGAAGGTCATTAGTTGAGTTATATGTCCAAGTGAACAGATTAGTCGTTCCTGTGACAATAGTGCCGGAGGTCCCTGCCATTGATGTTTTCACACCATCCAGGTATACCTCCCACCCATACGGCCAGTCGGCGAGGTCCTTTCTGCCATGGGCCGGGCTGGATGAACCATTGACGAAGTAGTTCAAGTAGAAAGCGGTTGGCGAGGTTTTACGGACGCGCACCGCGTCATCTGCGGTATTAATGATGGCCGTGGAAGAGTTCTCTGAGGCAGAGATAACAAGGGTTCTCGTGTCACTGAAAGAGGAGGTGGTAACCCTCCAGGCGCCTTCCCACATGCCATTCCAGCTAAGGGATAGCGTCGCACTGTAAATACGGTCTCTGATGACGTTGAAGTCCTCAGACTCGTCTTCACCAAGATAAGCGCGGTAAGTCATCTGGTCGGCAAGCACGCCATCGCTGGAGCCATCCTTGCCCGCAGTGTACTCGAGATAAGTGCACAGGGCGGCACGGCCGGAGGCCGGCTGCTTATCGGCCTGACTGACGCCGGTAACGCCGGTCCCTTGCCTGTTTTCAGGGACGTAGAGGGTAATATCTCCGGAATCCATGTTCCAGGCTTCTCCGGATGGAAAGACGTAATAATCGGTGCTTCCCGAAAAGACGTCGGCCTCGCTAAGGGCCATTGACCCATCGGCCCGAAAGGGATAAAGAGCCTTGGATACCTGTCTCAGATGGAGAGAGGCCGATTGGAGAGCCTGTGCGGCCTGACCACTTGTGATGCCGGATTTATTCACGCGTACTACCACTTTGGCCATAAGTCTTTCCAGTGCAATGGACAGCTGGATATTAGCGCCATCTGTAAATTGACTGGCACTGAAAACGGCGGTTTTAGCCATAGGCATGGCGGTGAGTCCTGCATATGCCGGAATCTCATAGCGGAAAGAAGCCATGTCGTACCCCGTTTCTGTTCTGGGAAGGGAGTTGAGAATGTTCCCCATATTGCCTACGGCATATACGGTGTAGGCTCTTCCGGCAGGGAGCCGCCAGTCTACGGTGTTGGGCTGGGAGGCCGAGGTGAAATCGAAGTACTGGTAACGGGAATACCCGTCCTGGCTCAGAATGAGGACAAAGGCATTGTCCAGGCGGTTTTCAATCCCCGCCGGAAGAATGCTCTTGGTCACTGGTTCTCGGCCAACCGTGAGGCTCACGACACATTCTTTGCCTGCTGCGCAGCTCTCAGGAGCGGAACTCTCGCGATGGCAGGACAGGAGCAGCGCGCCCAATAATATAAGATGAATATAGCGTTTCATGGTCTCATACTTCAGTTAAATCTCAAACACCAGGTTGTCGCCTTTTTCCCAATCGGCCACGCTGATACGGAATTTGGCCTCGGTATAGTCGAATTCTATGAAAACATCTGCCAGGTTCTTGGCTTCCCAGGAGAAATCTGCCTGTTCCCGAAAAAGGGTCCAGAGGTTGAAAGAATCGGCCAGCCCCTCCTCCTGTCCCAGCTCGGGGATGCCGTACAGTTCCATGGTGAGGGAATGATCGGCCTGGCGGGGAACGATGAAACGGAAGGTCCCGGAAGACTCTTCCTCGGGCTCATAGCGAAATTCGCCTTTGACCGGGATGCCGCTTGAGGCATCTATCCCTATGGTATGTCCTGTGATGGACAGACGGAAGGGGAGTCGGCCTCTGGCATTTTCAAACTTGTCAAAATGGGTGAAATGGACCGTTACCCTTGTGAAGTCCTTGACAAACTCCACCGGAATGAGAACGGATTCTTCCCGGGCGGGAACCTTGCTGTAGGCAAAGCGGTAGAGTGGAACGTAATTGTCCCCTTCGTTCACCACCCATTCGAAGTTTCCCTGATTGCGGGCCCCCTCGTATCCCATGATTCCATACCCCATAACGGCGTCCATCTTTTTGACTTTCAGGTAGAAAGACTGGTCTTGAATATTGGTTACGGCTGTGGTATCTGCCGTCAGAAAAGCCTGCTCCGATTGGGAATAGGCAGCAACATGCACTTGATTGACCCCATCGAAAGCGTCTGCATTCTCAATGTCGAACAGCAGCATACTGGGGCAGTTGATGCGGTTTTCCAGTACCAGATTCTGGCAGGAAAGAAGGAGGCCGATTGCCCCCAGTAAAGGGATCTTGCTTTTCATAATCAGAGTTCGTATGTGAGTGTAGTGTGCCCGCCCCATTCGCCCACCGTTACGGTGGCGCTGACTTTTCCGAACTTGGGCCGGTTGGCAGGTGAGTCGGAGATTCCGCCGGGCATAGTAATGGTTATATTCTCAATATCATAGGTATGATTCCGCTCCAAAGAGGCCCCGGAACTGGATTTGGGAATGTCAAAGCAAAAGAAGGATTCCTCTCCGTGGGCGGCGTTATCTCCCTGATTTCTGCCGGCGGCGCCCCTCACGTACCCGTGGAGAATCAATCGCGTAAGGCGGGCCGATGCCGTTGCTTCGGTATTGTCATTCTCGGCCGTGGATACGTTGGGATAAACATAGAAGAATCGGTTGAGGTCCTGCGTGCCAGTGGTGGGGCCGATGGAGATGCCCAGATTCCCCCTGTCTCCCAGGATGCCCTTAGCGCCCGCCGGAACCCCTTCGTTCCAGGCTTCCAGGTTGTACCAGTTGGAGGAAGATCCTAACTCGGACACCGTGCGGCTGGTACCGTCCAATCTTACGCTGTTTACAGCATTGAGTACATATACCTCCTTGACGTCAAAGTAGCAGCCTTCCAGCGAAGTGCCCGAATAGTCTACATTTACGTTCCGGACGGAGATGCGTGCTCCCAGGTGGCTCACAACGATGGGGGCTGGGGTGACGGCACCTACAGTGGCGGCAGTGTTGTATTCACTTACTTCAATGGAAGTAGAGCCTGTCATTAACAGATTGGTGGCACTGTTCTCCTCCAGCATGGAATAATGGGTGATGAGTTCCTGTTCGTTGGCAAACGCGAGACGTGGGGCGTTAACCAGGGCCCAAACCTTCTTTTTTCCAACATATGTGTTGAGCGTGAGAGTAGTGCTGCCGTCGGAACTCCATTTATCGGTTTCCTTAATGTTCTGACTCGGGTCGGAGGAGCTGATATCTTTAAAGACAAATATTTGCAAAGTGTTTACTGCCGATTCGTCCGTTGCGGTACCCATCACTTTTGTAGAAGGACTGCCCGGTAGGATCAGGTTGATGAGCAGGGTCCCGGTAGGGGTGGATTCGTCCCCCTGAAGCCACTGGGAAGGTGAGTTCTGCTGACAGGCTGCTGCCAGAAGGCAGAGCGCTAGTAGAAAGGTTTTTTTCATGGTGCTACTTGTTTAATAATTGATTTCTTCTTTTTCCTGGTTGAGACCATATCGCTGGATTAGAACGTTGATTTCAGGGTCCAGATTGCCTCGGAAAACATAGGAACGGTCCTGGTGACAGGCGTTCAGATAGGACTGTACGGCGTTTTGGTCATCTCCCTTCCTGGCATAGAGCAGGGCCATCATGTAGAGAACCTGCGGAGTCTTGTCCAAATCTTTCAGAATGTCCATGGCCGATGCATTGTAGTCCAGCGAGACATAGGCAATGGCGGTATTGTAATCGCGGTAATCTCTTAACAGGGACAAGGCTCTCTCGTACTCTCTTTCCTTCAGGGCCGATACTCCTTCCAGATAGGTGCTGTCCACCTCGGTGGTATGGATGGTATCTTTTACCATTCCCTTCCGGTGAAGGTGGAAGTCGAATCGAACCGTCCTCAGGCGGGGATAGAGGTTCTCACGGAGATAGCGGTAGCTGGGAAGTCCCTGCATTCTTTTCTCCCGTTCATCCAGGTTGGAGATGCTTTTAAGCTCGTTGTACTGGGCTTTGTCGGCCTCGCGCAACGTGCTGTCCTTTTCTACCAAAGCATCCAGCATACTCCAGTTTTCGGCATCATAGTGGGGGAGGAAGCGTATGGGGGCCCTGGCATCTGTCCGGTAACTGTCGTCCATGGAGAGAATAACACCCTGGCTCCTCCTAAGTGAGTCTTCCCTTCGTTTCAGAAATGATTGATAATGTTTGGAAACAGACTGGGAACGCAGTACAGACAGTTTCCGGTTGCTTTCCCAGCTGCCTTCGGGCGAGCAGGAGGCCGTAATTACAATGGAATCCAGGTCAAATACCTTATCCTCCACCAGGCTCACCAGGTTCTCCTTGATGCGGCCCATTTCGGCGGGGTTATTGCCTTGTTTCTCCCGGATATCGGCCTTTCCCTGCTCAAATTCAATGTAGCAGGCGGTATTGGCCTGGACGGCTCTGCTTATGACCTTGGTCTTGTAGCGCACTCGGTTGTCTGTGAGACTGCTAAGGGAGCTGATATAGAAAGTGAGCGGCTCGCTGGCCGGTACCCGATAAATGACTTGTCCGTCCTGGAGAACTTCTCCGCCCAGAACGACGGATGCTTTTCGCATCTTGGGCCGAACACGGATATTCTGCACGTATTCGTAGGCAATGTCGCCTCCGATATTCTGAATGACCGTGTCCAGGCGCAACCCCTCCGTTACGATGGGCGCTTTCACATATTGCCGGAACACCTCATCCTTCCTCTCTACCTTCCGGCGGTTCAGGCGTACACGCAGGCCGTTGGTATAGTGCTCCAGGGCCCGTTGTTCCGTTATGCCAAAGGCCGATGTAAAGACCTCGTCCGAGACATAACTGCTGTCGGTTCGGAACTGATAGATGGACGGGATGTTGCGGCGGAGGAAGTTTTCGAGTTGCCGATGATCTACAAAGTGAAGCGAATCGGCGGCAATGGAAGCCAGGAAGCGACGGTACTGTTCATATCCTTTTAACTGCGCCTTCCGGTATCCGCTGCCGGTAATCAGGACAGGCTCCAGGCGGATGCTGTCTTCCAGGACAAACAAGTCGGGATAGAAACACAGCTGCCAGTCGCTGTCCTGCATTTTTTCCGGAACCAGAATCTGGAAACGCAGGTCTACACTGCCGCCTCGCTCCGCTACATTTCGGAAACGGGCGGTCACCTTGGCGGCATCCAGGGTCTCATGGGCCACCATTTCTCCATTCTCGTCTTTGACGGCTTTCATGATGATGACCTCACGGCCTTCCGGGTCCTCTACCACCAGGGTGTCGCGGTGGACAGGTGCCCCTATATCCAGTGTTGGCAATTCCCTTTCCTCGCTCAGCGACAGTTGCGCCGTCACCTGACCCTCCCTCAGCTGCCGGATATGGGAGGTCGGGGCACAGCTGGGCGCCAGCAGAAGGAGTATCATCAGGAGTTTGCTATGGCATGCTGTGTTCATAGGATTAGTCTCTTTGGGGTTGCATCGGGCTTTCTTCTTTCTGTAGCAGTTCTACCGTGGTGGCGATGACATCCATTGCGGTACGTTCTTCTCCGCTCTGAGTGGTGTACTTACGCATACGGGTGCGTCCGATTACATGGACCCAACTGCCTTTCTGAATGCTGTAGAGGTCTATGATACTGTCACGGCCGCTCCAGGCAGAGCAATTGAACCAACAAGTTTCTACGATGGAGTTGCGTTCTTTATCAATGGTGCTGTATTCCGTGACTACAGAAAAGTTACAGACTTGGCTGTTGTTGAAACTGTTGATCTCGGCGCGGCCCACCACGCCTTTGAGTTCGATCTTGTTTAAGAATTCCATAATGCTTACTGATTATTCGTTGAACTAGGGCCCGAAACCGGCGCGCGCTGCCTTGGAGCCCGGAAGCAAAGTAAGTTTGGAATTTTCCCGTTTCCATTGACAATGGCCTTGGAGGTGGCAGATTTTGCTGTTTTTTATGCTTTTTGTGTGTTTCGCTTGTTGTATCACAAGAAAAATCGCGAATCGTAAGAATGATTCTTTCGATTCGCGTTTCTTGTTGTACGAGCAAAACAAAAATATTTTCGGAAATCTTTTTTACGATACTTGGAATAACGGCCTCCGTTTATCACCTTTGCGAAAAAGCGGCTTATGGCATATTCGCTCAAATACATCAAAATCAAGACCCGCTGTCTTCAGTGTGGTAAGGAGATTCTGTACGGGCGGGTGGACCGTAAGTTTTGCTGCGAGGCCTGCAAGAACTCATATCATAACAGGCGCCGATACCCTATGCGGGAAGATATGGAAGGCGCGGTTCTCAGGAGGATAGACCTGAACCATGCAATCCTGGAGCGTCTGTATAAGATGGATATTCACACCATCGACCTCCTTACTCTTTCACATCTTGGTTTCGATCCTCATTTCGTCACCAACTTCCGCCGTGTGGGCCGCCATGATATTTTCGCCATCTTCGACCTCCAATACGAAATGACGCCCACCCGCATCAAGAAGCTGGAGATGATTACAAAGAGGTGATTTCTGCAGAATAATTTGTATCTTTGTACGATATACGAAAAATTAGCAAAACAAAGATATGCAGATTAAGATTAAACCCGTTACCGTCAAGCTCATCGTGATGAACTTCCTGGAGTTTGCCGTATGGGGCGCCTACCTTACTTCGCTGGGCCGCTACCTGGGCAACATTGGTCTGGGAAGCCAGATTAAGTGGTTCTTCGCCATGCAGGGCGTTGTGTCCATCTTCATGCCCACCCTCATGGGTATTCTGGCAGACAAGAAGATGGAGGCACAGAAGGTGCTCTCCATGTGCCACTGCTTTGCCGGCTTGTTTATGGCCGGAGCCTGCATCTATTGCATCAATGCAGGAGGCGTCGTAGAGTTTGCCCCGCTGTTCATCCTTTATAGCCTGAGCGTGGCCTTCTTCATGCCCACCATTGCCCTGGTGAACTCCGTGGCTTACAACGCCCTCACCAAGGAAGGAATGGACCCGGTGAAGGATTTCCCTCCCATCCGTGTGTTCGGTACCGTGGGCTTTATCTGCAGCATGCTTCTTACCAACTTCCTGTCCGTGGACGGCGCCCGTATGCAGGACACCTACTGGCAGCTCATGTCTTCCGGTATTCTGTCCCTCATTCTGGCTGGTTACGCCCTCACCATGCCGGCCTGCCCCATTGACAAGACTAAGAAGAACGAAACCCTGGCCGATGCCTTCGGCCTGAAGGCCTTCGCCCTGTTCAAGGACAGCCAGTTCGCCATCTTCTTCATCTTCAGCATGCTCCTGGGTGCTTCTCTGCAAATTACCAACGGCTATGCCAATACCTTCCTGGGCTCCTTCGCATCGGATCCTACTCTGGCAGATACCTTTGCCGTGAAGAATTCCAACGCCCTCATTGCCATCTCCCAGGCTTCCGAAACCCTCTGCATCCTTCTGATTCCCTTCTTCATGAAGAAGTTTGGCATCAAGAAGGTGATGCTCATCTCCATGTTTGCCTGGGTGCTCCGTTTTGCCTTCTTCGGCATGGGTAACCCCGCTATGCCGGGCGTGCTGCTCTTTGTGCTGAGCTGCATTGTATACGGTATGGCCTTTGACTTTTTCAATATCTCCGGTTCCTTGTATGTGGAGCAGAATGCCGAAACGAGCATCCGTTCCAGTGCCCAGGGCCTGTTCATGATGATGACCAACGGTTTTGGCGCCACTATCGGCACCCTGGCTGCCGGTGCGGTGGTAGATGCCTGCGACGTGTTCAACACGCCTTCCAACTGGCCCACCGCCTGGTACATCTTTGCCGGTTACGCCCTTGTAGTAGCCATCCTGTTCTGGATTCTGTTCAAAGACCCGCAGAAGAAGACGGCATAAGGCGCCAGGATGTTCAAGTTCGAGAACATAGCCCAGGATGCAGCCAGCGCAGCCCGCGCGGGAAAGATTTCCACGGACCACGGGGAAATCCTCACTCCCATCTTTATGCCAGTGGGAACGGTGGGCTCGGTGAAGGGCGTGTATCACCGGGATTTGGAACTGGATATCAAGGCCCAGATTATTCTGGGCAACACCTATCATCTGTATCTGAGACCCGGTCTGGACACCCTTTACAAGGCCGGTGGCCTGCATAAGTTTGAGCATTGGGACCGCCCCATCCTTACGGACAGCGGCGGCTTCCAGGTGTTCTCTCTGGCTCCCATCCGGAAGCTCACGGAGGAGGGCTGCAAGTTCTCCTCGCACATAGACGGCAGCAAGCACATCTTCACCCCGGAAAACAACGTGGACACCCAGCGCATCATTGGGGCCGATATTATCATGGCCCTGGACGAGTGCTGCCCGGGAGACGCGGATGTGCGTTACGCCACCAAATCCCTGAAGCTTACGCAGGGCTGGTTGGAGCGTTTCGCTAAGCATTTTGACGAGACGGAGCCCCTGTATGGTTACCAGCAGGTGATGTTCCCCATTATCCAGGGCTGCGTGTATCCGGAGCTGAGAAAACAGGCTGTGGAGCACGCTCTGAAACTGGACAACGCCAACCGCGGCGGCTATGCCGTGGGCGGCCTGGCGGTAGGGGAGCCCACCGAGAAAATGTACGAGATGCTGGAGGTTACCTGCCCGCTGCTGCCGCTAAATAAGCCCCGTTACCTGATGGGAGTAGGCACTCCTGCCAACATTCTGGAAGGTATTGCCAGGGGAATAGACATGTTCGACTGCGTAATGCCCACCCGAAACGGCCGCAATGGCATGCTTTTCACATGGGATGGCATTATGAACATGCGCAATTCCAAGTGGACGGACGATTTCTCACCCCTGGACCCCAAGGGAACCTCTTTTGTGGACAGTTACTACACAAGGGGATATATCCATCACCTGTTCATTGCCAAGGAAATGTTTGCCGCCATGGTGGCCAGTGAGCATAACCTGGCCTTCTATCTGGACTTGGTTCGCGTTGCCCGCGAACACATTCTGGCAGGGGACTTCCTGGCCTGGAAGAACGCCACGGTTCCTAAACTGATGCAACGGCTATGACCAGCAAGTTCAAACTGTTCCAGAGGCTGGACTGGTACATTATCCGTAAGTTCCTGTTCACGTTTTTCATGGCGCTGCTGCTGCTCGCCGTGATTATCGTTATCTTTGACGTGAGCGAAAAGATTGAGGATTTCATTCGCAGGGAGGCCCCTCTTCACGAGATTATCTTCGACTACTACATGAACTTTGTGCCGTACTTCATGAATCAGTACTCGCCCATGTTCGTGTTCCTGACGGTGATCATCTTCACATCCAAGATGACGCAGGACTCAGAGGTGGTGGCTATCCTGTCCAGCGGCGTAAGCTACCACCGCTTCGTGTTGCCCTATATGTTATCGGCCTGCTTTATTGCGCTGCTGTCCCTGGAACTGGGGCAGTGGGTGATTCCCCATGCCAATGGCAAGCGCGTAGAGTTTGAACAGAAGTATAATCCCTGGCGAAAAGTAAAGATAGGCCACGACATGCACTATAAGCTGGAGGACAACCATTTTGTATATTTGGAAAGCTTCAGCGCCTATAACAATACGGCCTACAATTTCACGCTGGAGGATTTGTCCAGCGGCAGGCTGCGCTCTAAGCTTACGGCCGAAAGTGCTCAGTATGACACGCTTACCGGTGTTTGGCACCTGAGAAACTGGTTCATTCGGGATTATGACGAAGGCATGCGGGATTACATCCGCAGCGGCCGGCAGATGGATACCACTCTGAGCCTTACCCGGGACGATTTCTTCCTGAATAAGTACACCATCCAGCGCCTGAATAAACGGGAACTGCAGCAATTGATTGAGACGCAGACCATGCGAGGAGATGCCTCGGTGAACCGGGCGCTCATTGAGATGAACAACCGTTATGCCCTGCCTTTCTCCACCATTATCCTTACCGTCATCGGCCTGGCCTTGTGTACCAAGAAGAAAAGGGGAGGAATGGGATGGAACCTGGCGGCGGGAACGGCCCTGGGCTTTTCCTATATCCTGTTCATGCAGTTCAGCGAGATGTTCGTGATAACGGACACCCTGCCCGCATCCATAGCCATCTGGCTGCCCAACTACCTGTACACCATAATAGCAGTAGTCCTGTATATAAAAGCTCCTAAATA
>AUXO014050752.1_pt1 | contig 19050 bp, 16 predicted proteins | sample 768731 | NCBI WGS metagenome assembly AUXO01 (sample SAMN02715735, study PRJNA202380) | gut metagenome | biome: sheep rumen | host: Ovis aries | place: New Zealand: Palmerston North
GCAGACTCGCTTGTGTGCCCGTCGTCATATGTTGTAACAGTCTTTTGCCATATATACTCACCGTCGACCCATTCTGGTGCTGTGACACTCCACGGTGTGGTCATTGTGCTAATATTACATGCTGTGCTTGACGAAGCTCTACAATACATCACTTCAACGCCGGAAATAGTATCTGCTTTCTCTGCATAGATATCGCCAATACTCAACATTATCTTATCTTCGGTAACCTGAAACATATCCTTACCATCTTTATCGATAATATGAAGCTCGTTACCGTATATTAAATTGCCAAGAACGATCTCGGCGTTTATCCCATATTTTGCTTCGCCAGAGCCAAGAATTATTTCTCCAATTGCAGTTTTGCACGTTTCCCATGCATCGTCTGTGAATACGATATTTCTACCATTAATCTTAATCTGGTGCGGATCAATCGACCCGTCAGGGAGAAGCTTGCGCCCTGTGTAACCAGTATCATCTATGATGACCTGCTCGTTCGTGGATGATAAAACCGCGTTTTTAGTTAGCGTCCTAGACGTTTCAAGAGCCTCTTTCATCTGGTTAAATTCGCCATTCTTAATCGGATAGATTGTGCTGCGAATATAAGACAGAGTGTTTTGAGTTCTAGAAATATTTCCAAGGAACTTATCAAACAGTGCCTTAGAGTCGAATCGATTATATCTGTTGCCAAATGTCATCGACAGTTTCTTGTCTTCGTAGTTAACCTCAAATGATGTAAGGAATAACTGCGCTACATCGCCCTCGGATAACTCTACATTGATTAAACATCCAGTCTCGAGTTGATCGCTCCAACGTTCAAACTCTTTGATGAAAATGAAGTTCTCAACATCAATTGTGAATTGCTGTGTAGGAACTGATACAGTCTTGAGCTGAGAAACCGCACGATCATATAACGTTTTCATCTGCTCAAATACTTCACTGTACGACATGCTGTCTGTGATCCCAATATAATCGTCAGAGTATGTACCTTCAACAATGTAGTTGCTAAGTTCGTCCAACTCCTCCTCGGTGAAGAAACCCTGCATAGCGACGGCGTTATGTATATTAATTACACTCGCTTCACTTGTATCCATGTACTCGTCGCCCTCGGCTATCTCCGCGTCTTTTGCCGTGATGGCAGCCTCTGTTTGTTTAATCAGTTCATCAATCGTGCCAAGGGCTTCGCTTACACTGATGCCACCGACATTTGTCAGAGACCATGTATAGTCGTCATATACGGAAGATTTCGTCGACGAATCATTATCTACAGATATTCCTATATACGGTTTGGCCGTAGACGAAGCGACGTCTTCTGGCGTATTTGACATCCCGGATGTTACAGAGTCTGCGAATACAACCCATGTATAAAGAGTCTTTCCGTCCTTCTGCCTTGGGAAGCTTTCTCCACTTCTAAACGTGAACCATCTATAATCAGATGCGTTATTGCTTGCAACATTCGTACCTTTATCCCAAGCAAGGCCAATGTAACGTTTGCCGTATGGATTAGTTGTTATATTTGTTCCAGACGCATCATCGCCAAACATAATCCATAAATATCCAAGATCCTCAGGGATCGGCGTGCCGCCGACAGAAGTAATAACAGAGTTATATTCTGCAATCTGTTCGTCGCTAGCTTCTGCTACCATATTCTCGCGGCACCGCTTGTACATTGTGAGTTGAGTATTCAGCTGATCTCGCTCTGCATTAAGCGTCGATAGGGAAGTAAGCCCTGAATATCTTGCCATTTGCAAGTTGTAATATTGCTCGCTGTACGACGCAACAAGCTCCTGCCATTCTCTTACCTTAGCGCTAAGCGAAGGCGTCATCCAGTCAAGGTAATAGTCGAAATTATAGATTACATTAGTGCCGATTGGATTAACTGCGTTTATGCTAAGCTCGTCCTCACCAGTGACGCTAAGCGCGGTATAGAGATCATCAGACGACTCAGTGACGCTAATACCCGTAATCAGATCATCTCTCGTAAGATGGATATCAGTTTCATGGACATAATTTGCTTGATCGTAAACATTTATGATTCTGTTCTGGATATCAAAAACAAAAATGCATTCATACGCATTTTGTAAATCTTCCAACATAAAACCGAGGACGTTTTCCGTGTAATCGACATCCTCAAAAGTCCTGTATCTGTTTGCAACTTCCGTATCGACCTCTCCGATATACCAAAGCGGAGTTGTCTGTACGAGCTTCTCAAGCATACCAGGATTCCCTTCTTCTCCAGTAAAGAACTTATACGTGCCGTCATCGATATAAGGTATATTCTTCGAGCGAAGCTCTTCTTCGCAAGATTCACATGATATATCCTTATAGTCAGTACCAATGCTTAAGTCATATCCGTCTTCAACATTAGTGATTACAAAGAATCCTATATCCTCAACATATATCAACCTACGGTTACGCAAAGAGCGAAACAGACTGTAGAAGTGAGCGTTCTCTTCCGCGTCCTCGCGGTTGACCCTATAGCACCTGAAGTTCAGTTCAGAAGTGGCATTGAAAGTTGGAATGATTTCAATATCACTAACATCTGTCAGGATGCCCGATGTGTTCGTAAGCATTCCGTCTACATATTTGCAGCCCGGAGCGCACACATACAGCATCGGCGTTTCAAATTCCCGATAGCTGTTAAATCTGGCAATCAATCATGCCACCTCCTTTTATAAGTATCTACGATTCTCCCATTCAAATTTAATCTTATCTACCGCACCAATAACACCAATGTTATTAATGCCAGGGATAAATCGAACAAAATTCCTGTCATAAAACTTAACATAGTTGTCTCCAGAGATGTAGTTGAGGTTCCCATTCATTGTGAACTCAATACCACCTGTAAGCGACTTGAATGACGTAATTCTTGTAGAATCGTCAGTATTATTTGTAATATAAATATCACCACCGGCCTCTGCCATAGTGATAGTAATTTTCGGGTATACATAGTCATCGACTTCACTATCGATGTTTACGGAAACAACGGAGCTGCCATCTTCAGAAGTATGTCCAAGGTTAAACTCAGCATCTAACGCTTCCTGCCATAAAACATAACTATCACACTCCATTGTTGCTTTAAATCCAACAGTCCCACCGTTGCCGTAAATCTTCGACGGATTAACAAAACGGCAGTTAAAATAAAACCGTTTTTCTACCCCATTAACAATCTTGTATGATTCTGCGAGGCAGTCGTCAGCAATATCTACAAAAAGTTTGTAGTAGTTTTTACGATTGAATAACCATCTTTCAATATCACGAATTTCCTGTACAGATAAAGTACGATCATTATCCGTAATGAATTCAACATCAATTGAAATAGGGGAGTCAGTATAGGAATCGGCCACAAAATACCGCCTGTTCCCACGAGAGTTGAATACGGTTAGGGACTTGGTTGTGCCATTGGTAGCTGTGTAATCTGATGTATCGCAATGTGCGAACCACAAGCTGAATTCTCTGGACGATTTGTCTGCATAAGTGAAATGGCATCCAGCAAGATCCAAAATGCAGCCCTCCTTTCATATTATAGTAACCCCCACCTTTACGATGGGGGTTATGTTTTTATATATCATAGTTATTTGTTGTTTAAAGTGTTTAAAGCCCGGAGCATATTTGAAATATTATCTCTCTGTGCTCTACGAATCTCAGAAATAGTATCCTGAGTTGCATTGCCCTGAATAATAATATCTCCCATATTAACACCGCCGAGCGCATAGCTATTAGTAAGATTGCTCAGTGTCGCTTGAGTATTCGCCGCTACTTGATCGAGAAGCCCGCTGGTAGCTGCCTGAATGTTATTCATTACCGCATCAAGCTGAGCCTGCATTGCTGCTTGTGCTGCCTCAATCTGTGCTTGAACGGCTGGATCAATGTCGGAATAACCCGGTGTACCAGCAGTTGAGATTTCTTCTGGTAAAGTGCCAACGACCTTAACGGCACTTCCACCAGGGTTACGAGCAATCACATTCCCGCCTACGTTTCCTGCCGTGCCGGGTTGATAGTTTGTTGCATTTACGAGATCAACGCCGTTATAGAATTCATGGTATAGCTCAGCATAATTTTTAAGAGAAATGTATGCCTGCTCCCACATATCAACAATAGTCTTCTGAATCCCGTCGCCGTACTTATTATTAAACTCTATCATCTCTTCATAGAGCTCGATAGAGTTATTCTGCACGTCCTTTAAGGCCTGATCGTACAGTGCTTTAGGATTATCGGCGAGATCATTAAGTTGATCTATTCTTGCATTGATAGCACGTTCTTGTACTTCGTATGCTGCGTCAAGCTGGTCAGAGGCAACATCAATTGCGTGATCTCGTTCAAACTTACTAAGTTCTTTTTGAGCATCAGCAAGCTCTTCTTTAAGCTTTGCTTTACGCTTCTGAGCCCAAGCAGAATTATCCAGCTCAAGCATGGAGAGTTGAGACTCAATATCCGAAACACTCTTCCGTTTTTCTGCCTGCTCATCAAGATAGTCCTCAGTGTCGGCGACATCCTTAAGCATATCTTTCTGCTTCGAGTAGAAGTCTTTAAGATTGCTAAGCCTTTCCTTTAGCGCATCAACTTCATTTTTGATGTATTGCTTGAGCATCTTGATGCGGTACTGGACAAGATCGTCGACAGCGTCCATTGCATCGTCTTGTGCATCCTCACGGGCATCTTTCAGATTATCGTAATAAGTATACCACTGATTCTGCAAGTACTGGACGTAGTCATCATTCTCATCGAGCCCACGAGCAAACGCAATTTCGAGAGCATGGTTGATTTCGTCAAGCATTCGCTGGTACATATTCGCGACGTCTTCAGAACTCGCACCAGCCTTTTTCGCCATATCGATCGAATAATCGAGATCACTGAGATAGTCTTTGAATTGGTCTTGGCGACCTTTGTAGACTTCCTCTTCATGCTGCATATACTCTTCGAGGTCGATAATACCTTCCGCATATGCTTTCTTATACGCCTCATCAAGCCAATCAAGAAAGTCAGACTGAAGCTCTTGATCCATCTCAACAAGGTGTTTGTGGTAATCATACTGCTGCTCAAACCAAGTTTTCTCTTTGTTAGCAGACGAAGAATTACTGCTTGAGCTAGACCCAGACGATTTGCCAGATGATCCGCCGCCTCCACCGCCACCATAACCACCTGGATTATAGTTTGTCGGGAATGTTGCTCTGGAACCGCTCGCCATAGCGCCGATGACGCCAGATACACTGCCACCGCGTAGAGCGCTTCTGGTATCGGATGCATTAAGTACTACTGCACCCTTATCAAGATTGACAACTGCTGGTTTACCGCCGTTTGCAATAAATGCATGTCCGTTCTGAGATATCAGCTCTGGGCCGAGCTCGTTAACCAGTGTTCTACCACCCGGAGCGTTCTTTGTGCCAGACGCCTGAGTGTCTTCTATATTACCGCCTACATGTCTTGTCTCAACAGTATTTACTATATGCTTGCCATGTAAGCTATCTATTTTGCTTTGTGTGTTAGCAATTGCAGCATCCACTTCATCAAGGTTTGTCGTCACCTCAACATCAGGCGCAGCTTGATCAAGTGCGTTATAATTTTCTACTGCTGCTGTAATCTTGCCATCCAGATCTTCTATTCCAGACGTATCAATATACCCAGCGTCCGACAATGCGTCGAGCGTTGCCTTAATTTGAGTTCCATCTAGACCGTCGAGTGCCAACGAATTAATAGCATTTACTACGCTTTCAACATTCGAGGCATTGCTGCCGACTAGTCCGAGCTCTGTAGCAAGATTCTCTAATTCTTCTCCAGTAGCAAATAGGTGTGTGCCCCAAGCACCCATCGCCTCAATAAATGCGTTGGCAACATTTATATCAGTGCCCATCGCATCTGCAAGTGCTTGAGCCGATGTAACTGCTATGTCAAATGTACCGTCTGCATTCTCTGTTATTTCGACAGCATCCTGCCATGCCTCGGTATAGTGGTCTCTGACATACGATGCGAAGTTCGCACCTGGGTCTCCTTCGGTAGAAAAGATAGCTTGGAAGAAATCAGAAGACAGTTGTTCGCCAGCTGCCTGCAAATCCCATCCCATTTGCTCTAGCTGATCTGGAGAGAAGAATGTATTAACAGCCGCTTGAACAGCAGTGCTGCCAGTTCTTCCAGCGTCCCAATCTGCAAAGAATTTCTGATAAGCCTGTGCGTATGATGACGCCGCATCAGCATTGTCCGATGCTGTAGCCGCATTAAATTCATCTATGGCCGCCTTAGCACCAGCAGTTCTATCTATAATCGCCTGCATCGCGGCATCCACGCGAAGCGCCTTATCGGTAATTAAATCGAAACCGTCGCCATTTAATACCTCATGACTAAGCACATTAGCAAGGAACCTTGCGCTCATGCCGGTTTCGTCCATAATACCAGCTAATACGCCGCCTTTATTCGCAAGCTCTTCTATCTTATTTGCTGATATTGAACCTGTTGTTCTTGCTATCTCCTCTAATTCTACCCTTGTTTCGGCAAAATCTTCAGAATCCCATAGCTCAGATAATGATTCTTTAGCAGTCTCCGCAGCTGTCTTTATCTTGTTCCCGGCTTCATCTGTAGCATCACCAGCAGACTTCATAGCATTGGCATATTCTTCTTGCAGCCTGATGTATTCTTCTTGCTGACGAATATCGAAAATTGTGTCACCTTTGGCCTGACGTGCTAGAACATAATCCTCGAGATTTCTCTTCGCAACTGCTAACGGGTCATTTTCAAGTGTTTTCTTTAACTCGTTTTGTCTGTCGAGTAAGTCTTCATAAAACTTTATGAAGTCTCTTTGCGACTGAGATAGACTCTCATCATTCTGATGTTCTTTGAGAACTTTGTAATATTCGCTGTTACCATCTATAACTAGATCAAGAGACTTCGCATACTCGTCCATATGCAGTTTATGTTCTTCATACTGAGCATCAAGATCTGCAACGGCATTCTGAATATTTTCAAAAGTCTTTACGTCGCCACTAGTTACATTGTATCTATCTTCTGGCTTTGTAGCGAAAAACCATTCAAGGAAATTATGGCTGCCTTTTTCGTAGTCATATATCTGGCTGTCTTTCCCTTGCTCTCGTTGGAAAGCAGCAAACTGCTGCTCCTTTGCAAGCCTAAGATTCTCTTCACGCGCAGTCTTCTGCGCCTCAAGCATTATGAGCTCTTGCCTCTCAGCTTCCGTTAAAAGCCTAGTCTTATGGATTAACTCGTCATACCTTGAACCCTCTCCATAATCTTGTGCAAGTTGATCTGATAGCTCACCTACATGTTTCGTTCTGCCAGCATACGTTTGTTCCTGAACCTTTGCCTGTAACTTTGACAATGCGTATACAGCAGCAGTAATGCCCGCAACAACAACTCCTATTCCTGCTGGAGTTGAAAATATTCCGAGAAGACTTGATAAACTAAAGCCAGACTTTCCGATACCAGCGATTACGGCACCGAGGTCTTTGAATGATTTGGCAATTGACGAAATGCCAGAAGCATTCATAAGATTCCCGAACATTTTAGATTTCGAAAACGCAGAAATAAATGTGGCGAGTGCGCCGGTCACGATTGGCGCGACCGATTTCATTCCACCCATCGCGTCAGAAACAGCAGTTAAAATATTTAGAAGTGCTGTCCCGAAATCAATTACGCCTTTTGAAATATCCTTATCAATAAAGCTGTTTGCAAGCTCTTCATATGCAGCCTTGAAGGTGTCCATATGAGCTTCTATGCTTTCCATTCGCTCGTCATACGCCGATGCCATAGCGCCCTGGCTGTTCTGCATTGCGGTCATTGCTTTTTCAGCTTCACCGAATTGTTCAATAATCGAGAAGAATACGTTTTGCTGTCTATTGCCAGCAAGCTGCTCAGCAACAGCAGCCTGAGACTTCGTGTCTAACTCATCCCAAATTGCTGCGATATCTTTCAAAATATCGTATGTCGATCTAAAACCATTCTCATCCGTAAGGCTGACGCCCTTTCCAGTAAGAAGGTCAAGGACATTTTGGTAGGATGCCTCTGTTATTGTCTCACCTAAATCATCAAGCTCGACCTTAGTCTTCCTAATTCTTGCAGTGATTGTTCTAAGACCAGTAGATGATTTTGATATATTTTGAATAGTAGTATTAGCTGCTGTCAGTAACGCAACAGACTGATCAAAGCTATTGCCTGATGCTGCCAACGCACTACCGGCATTGTTCATACCTTCTGCAAGCTCAGCAACACTGATCGGGAAGTTGTTACCAACAGTAACCATCTTATCCATTGCTGACTCAATGTTGGAGGTATCTACATCTTTGAATGCCTTTGTTATTGCTGTCATTGCGTTCTGCGCAGACGATACGTCAACGTCGCCAACCTTCGACAGCATTGCAGTTAATCTAGCAAGATCACTTGACTCTGATAGTGAATAACCAAGTCGTGCAAATGTAGTTGTAGAATCAATTAAATCCTTTGTAGAAGCACCGATCTCCTGAGCAACCTGAGATGTGTTCTTTCCAAATGTCGCATACTCTGCTTCTGTATTATTTGTAACGATCCTGAGTTGCGTCATTGCAGAGTCTAGTTCAACAACGGTGTTGAACATCTCTTTGAACTGACGAACAGCCTGCATTACAAGATTGGACAAGCTGACCATGTAAACAAGTCTAGATTCAAGCGCGTCTAACGGACTCGTCATATTCCTGATCGCATCGCCAGTTCCGTCTATTTCAAGCCTCGTAGCACTTAAATTAGTTCTAAACTCGTTCATCTCTTCGCTAGTAGCTCCGCCTCTTGCGATAGCGTCGCTTACTGCGTTGTCAAGCATTAGTAAATCTTGATATGATTGTGAGCCCTCTCCGCCTTTTCCGTTCTTAACAGACGTCTCCAGCTGGCGAATCTGTCTTAGCATATTATATAAATTTTTAAGGCTATTGGCTCGTTGTTTCTCTATTTGCTCTGCCTCTTTTTGAGCTTTCGCTTGATCCCTTGCTGCTTGCGCTGCTTCTTTATCTGCCTGCGCTTGATCCTGCGCAGCTTGCTTAGCGGCCTCAGCCGCTGCCCTTTGCGCCGAAGCAGCTTCCTGTGCCGATCTTTTATCGGCCATTTTGCTCTGCACAAGTTCAATTGATCTGCTGAGTTTCTCCCACTCATCGCTCAGCGTATTCTTTTGCTTTGGTGTAAACATGTCTGAGAACATGCTCTTCATCTGAGCATATTTTGCACTAAGCTCCTCAAGCTGCCTGCTCATTGTCTTTGCAGCTCCAGATGACGGATCTGCTTTGTTGAGGTCTTTAGCCAAACTAGACATTTCGGCCTGAAGCTTTCTCATTCTGTTAAAAGCTTCTGTTGCCTCATTGATCTCTTTTGCTACACCACTGCCACCGGCTATTTTTGAGGTATTTATTTTGTTGATATTACTTGCAACATCTTTTAATACCTTTGATAGCTCGTTAAATTCCTTTGTTGTATTCTTTACGTCAAGCTTTAGTGTGACTGGTTTAAGATTATTTACTACACCATTAACAATACCTTGCAACCCTTTAAAGGATTTCGTAGTCATACCCTTATCAAGTTCAAGGTACACACTGCCTATTCTTTTAGACATTTATTTCTTTTCACCACCTTTAGTATTACCTAAGAATAGGTTTATTAAGGGTGGCTCACAGAATCACCCTTTACATATCATCCCATTTCTGCGTGAATGCCAGATCCTGCGTACTTAGCATTGAATTCGTCAATTGCATCCTCTAAAAAACTCATACCGCCCCAAGAAGTTCTAGCACCAACTTTCATCCCGTGCCACATACCCCAAGGTCTCTTTTTATTTAAATTCCACCCATTGATAAACAGGCCGACGATATCGTACGCTCCTGCATTATTTGGATTGAGTGATGGTCGTGAAATATCGCCACCGAGAGATAAATCTACGGTATATCCACCAGGTACTTCGGAGATTGATCCAACGCCTATATTCTCTATATGCTTCATAATCGATGCTTGACTCGATACGAATTGAGCATTAGCCGCGCTTACAATCATCCTTTTTAATTCATTTGCAGCATCTGGTAGGGCTTGCAGCGCTATCTCTCTGGCGATGCCTGTATCTATCTCAAACGAGTTAAGAACGCCGTTGAGATCAAACTTACTTAGCCCCGCCATCCTCTTTCGCCTCGTGCTCTAACACTGCCTCGACGAGCTTTTCTTCGTCAAACCCGTCGTCCTTCAGTTTTTTGATTAGCTTTGCAACGTCATCTTCGTTCACGGAGGACATGGCTGCTCCAATAGAATTGATCAGTGTTTCAATGGAATTAGCGATTTTCGCTATTCTGTTTGAAAACAGCAGCTCATTCATATAATTTTCTTCATCAATTTTTGAATCGATAGCCTCGAGCATACGTTCATATTGGTCGCGATTTATATTACCGTAGAGGAGCTCACAAAACTTAGAATTCTCCCACAGTTTATAAAGCATGTCATAACGGTCAGACATATTCTCAGGCAATGTAAGGTTGGTATAATATTCTACAATGTTAGACTTTAATACGAAGTCTTTTATCTCAGCATCAAACTTATGATCATCATTATCAAAGCAAGGTGTAACACACTCGTTGACAAAACGAACCATCTCTTCGAGAGAGAGTCTATGCTTGATTGTAAGTTTCAGGCCGTGAAAATCTACTTCAGATTCTGCGGGCTTATTCACAACTTCTCTCCACGCTTTTATTGCTATCTTCTTCATATTGTTTCTCCTTTATTTCTTGATTCAAAACATTAACCATTATTTCTGTCCTTGGGTTGTCTGCATCAACAAAACATTCCAATGTCAATTTGGTGATATGCTTACTGTCGTCATCAATAATGAATCCACTCTCGACCAAACCGTCTATAAGAAACTTAGCCACAGAGTTATCAATATCGTGTCTACGATGAGTTTGGTAAAATGTAGCGAAGCTTAGTTCACATTTATCTATGTGTAGGTTAGTGTAACCTTGGTTATCTATAAACCATACGATAAAGTCTTTCCATCTCTGCTTTAACGCATTCATCATTGGACGTTTCATTACCATCCACACATTTATTGATTCGTGGTATGGATGATCAATAGGTTTCTTTTTAGCCTTTGTATGTATAGAAAAATAATACTTCTCATATTCCTCTAAAGTTGAATTATCAATTACAAGCTTTATATCATTCAATTAATCGCCTCACTGAAAAATAGGAGATGGCTCAAATAGCCACCTCCTAATTAATTTGGTTAAACCTCTTCAGACTCTTCAGGCTCAGCTTTTTTTAAAGACTTTTTCTTTGCCTTAGTAGCCTTGACATTCTGTTCAGGTTCGGCAGATTCCTGCTTAATACCTCTAGACTCCATCACTTGTGCAAGATAAATAGCCCCGCACTCAGGGGAGCAGGCAACGGTCTGATACCTGAAAATGCCGTCATACTTTTCAGCATTTGTGCACCCAAGGTAACTCTTCCCGCAGACTTTACAAACCTTTGTTACATTAGCCATTTACCTCACCACCTCTGATGTTAGATTCAGGTGACCTCGTTGCCGGAAGCGTCGCGGTCTTTAGCATCCTGCCCAAACACAGTATATGTGAAGAACATGTTGCTTTCGCCGCAACCACCGGACAGAGCTTCAATCTCGAAAGAGTGGATGGTCTGGTTGTCGCCCATATCGAAGGAGAACTCGCCAGAGAAGTCTGCTTTCGGAATGTAAATCTGAACGCGCTTGATGTTGGCGCACTTATCTTCACCGATAGCATCGATGTACATCTTGCACTTGCCGGAGTACTTGTCGCTATAGTCGGTCAGAACAGAAGCCTGGATACGGCGCTTATAGAACACAACAATCTCGGTTCCTGCTGCAACATCAGTATGGAACTTAAGCAGTTTGGAAGAAGGAGTGTAAGCGAACTTACCGGCTGCTGCAGCGCTAGCCTGCTCGAGCTCGGTGCTAAGAACACCTTCTGCGTCTTTAATGAAGCACCCTTCAATTTCAGCACCTGCGGTGCCAACAGCAATATAAGAAGTAGTTGCTTCATTGCCGGAACCAACGGTCAGATAGTCAGTCCATTCAACAATAGCAGTATTGCTGTCTTCGAATGCAGAACCAGTCTGCATCTCCCACAGACCAGCGGAGACGAGACCATTGTCACCAGAAACAGTTACAGCCTTATTACGCTTCAGAGAGGTAATCTTGCGGCCCTGTTTACCAGTGATGTCAACTTTCTCTTCGGTCTGGGAAATATTTGCATTCTGGAGCTCATCCAGCATAAACATATATGCTCCGGTAGTGATATCAAAACAAGTGATTGTTTCGAGACTGGTAATGGCAATATCACCAATTTTTACCATGATATTTCCCTCCTATAATATTAATGGACGAGCCAATTTAACTCGTCCTTCGATATATCTTTAGCACTTAGAGTACCGCTGTATATACCATGCATTCGGTTGTCGTAATCAACCTTCTTTATAATCTGGCGGACACTTTCATTGAACTGATAAATTGTCAGAGACAAAGTCTCTTCGTAGTTATACTTATACTGTTCAGTGTTCACCATAGCTACAATGAGAGGTTCAAGTTGTGACATCTGAGTCGTATTTCTATTTTTACGTCTCTGCTGTTTCAGGCGTTCTCTCTCAAGTAGATATTTTTTAGTGTCTTCATCGTTGACTTTTCTAATGTTCTTTTTAAGACCATGAATCGTTCTTAATGAAGTAGCAATTTTGTTATGTATGGCTCTATCGATAATGATATCATTCTCTTTATCGACTAGTATTATCTGATCATTCTTGTCGCTTTTAGCAAGCTGAAATTTGCTCAGATCTATATCTCCAAAGACAAGGTGAGTGTCTGTAGACCTTATGCCATTAAACAATATAATAAACAAATCGTAATCGTTAAGTTTAGTGAAGTCTATACCAGCATCATCAAGAGCAACCATCATATCGAGAGGGGAGGCGGTCAGCGATCCGACAAGACCATAGTACTTGTCTTCATCAGCAATGATCTCTCCGACTGTTGGTATGACGATATTAAGCTTACTATTAATAGGCCATTCATGCTTATACAGCAGATTGATAGCCAATATCAGCCCTTCTTTCTATTCGCTGGTATAGGTTTGCCAGTAGGCGACAGTCTGTTGAAGTCTTCCGCATCAAATATCAAAACTTTACCCTGATAGTCAGTCATTGGTGCAAAGCGTTTGACACTACGCAGATCAAGCTCGCCAAGCCCATAGTACCGACTTCCGTTAATCTTTTTTGCAATTTCATGCGCAAGTTTATCAGTCCTGACACCACCCTCTGGTAACCTCAACAATGATTTATGTGTGAAAATCCATATGTATAGCGTCGGGTAATAGAGTGTACTATTCGGAGCTGATGTTATGTCTACATCGGCGCATACAAACGTTTTGCCATGTTCAACAGTATCCGGGACATATTCATATGGAAACACCTGTGTATATACCAACTCCGCAGCGTCGTCGACGCTTACATCATCGTTAATCAACTTAACTATTCGTTCTTCCGTTAATAGATCTTCCATTAACTGATTCTTATAATTAAAGAATTCGTCGAGATACATTATAACCACTGCCTCCTTTCTAAACCGCCGCCATCAGGTGGGATCTCGGGCGGATCGTCTATCGGGAAGTGCCTATAATAATCTGCAATGCCGAGCTCAAGATTATCATAATCAGTCGTAACAACCTCCTGAAGAACAAACTTGAATACACCTACACCATTATAAACCTGTGCGAATTTAAGCGGCTTCGTCAACGAGTATGCAAGCATATGATTACTCCCAATATCATCGACGAGAAATCTGCTCTTTCGATCAAGTTTTACGCTGTACGGATTTCTTGCCATTGTAATAGCAATACGTGAGTCACCACGCTTCACTATGAAATTACGATCTTCATAATAGCCAGTAAGATACTTTGTGCCGTCTTCAATAACACACCATTGCTCATGGATCTGATGATCATCATCGACCCATTTAAGCAGATAATTGCACTGAAGCATTTTTGCCCTCGTGTATATTGTGGTGTTTGCATCGCGCTCTGTGACAAGCCAATGCTGATCCATCCACTCAACAAGAGACCCAGCTATAATATCTTCACCGGGCATCGAAATAATTGTTTTTTCGTCGAGGTTATCAGAGTTAATAATCCCGACATTGCGCTCAATAGCGTATTCAGACATCGCATCAGATTCTATATCAACCCCGTATGGGCAATCATAAATTACGACATCCTGATATGACAAGTTGTCAGGCAATTTGCGATGTATAGTTTTGGATTCTCTATTGAGCCATGCGTCTCTTTTTGTTATCCCGCGAACATTCATTCGCTCGCTATAATTCTCCCACGGACTCATTGTTTAGCCTCCATTTCGTCGGCAGTTCCATAAGACGATTTGAGTTTATAGCAAATGTTGATAGCGTTGAATACTTCTCGACGCACCTCTGCAATAGAGCAGCTCGGTGTGTCAATGAGGTACTGCAAAATCGACAACAGAGACATATAAAATGGGCTGTCACTCAATGAACTTACAAAGTTCTGACACCCCAGTAGTTCTATCTGGAGACCTCGCATATATGCGCCAAGAGACTCTTCTTCCTCTTCTCGCATCGGGAGAATCTTAAAAAACTGATTTACGAGTCTGGTAAAATAATTTTGAAGAAGCTCTTCTGTAACCGGAATACCGGCAACAGTGTCAATCATCATATATGCAGGTCCGTAAGATCCCCATGATTGTAGCTATACTCACGTATCATTTGAGTATAGTCTTTCTGTACTTGCTTATATGCGTTCCCGACACGCAGCAATAACTCGGCAGGGGAGTACATTGTATAGTCACGAGTGTTCATCATATTCTGAAGAAGTTCCTGTTGGTATATGTACGGCTTAAACCACTGTACAACCATTCCTTCTGATATGATATCTACAAGCTCATCCATATCCTCGGCATCTATTTCAACTGCGAATTCACGCTGTTCATCATCCTGTGTAGTAAAAAGATCGTACTTACAATTCTTTTTAAACGCACTGACAGCACGCTTTAGATAGCCATCAACAGTCTCGATTCTTGCGACGCCGGACATATCCATAAACTCATATTCTGAGATCTTACCTAAGAATGCATTTACAAAAACATCATAGGAGACTCCCATAGAAGCGCCTCCTTTTATTTTTCAATCAGATCAACGCCAAGAGAATTCTCAAGAGCCTCGATCACTTTTCTGGAATCGATAGCGTCTTCTGCGATAAGCTGTCTTGCTCTATACGAGACGGAGTGCTTCTGCCCGTCGGAGAGATCTTTTACAATCTTCTCAATTTCAGCAGGCTTCTTTTCAAACAAGTCATCAAAGTTGTCAATGCCAATTGAATGCTTGTAGAATGCGCGAACGCCAAGGAAGTCGATCACCCAATCGAAGTCGCTGTCGAACATGAACCAGTTTCGCTCGAAGAACTTTTTGTTTGCAGCTTTTGCGTTACGCAATTCCTGCAGCTCCATCTCTTGTTCGTCTCCAAAATCTTCCCATACGAATCTTTCACCAGTGCGAGGGCTGATATAAATAAGCCGACCGATCGAACCGTTTCTTACGGTTATGTATTGATGCATATCAATCTCTTTTGCAACGATCTTTTTCGGCTCTTCAACCACTTCTTCTACACTAGGCTCAACATTCTGTTTTGCGGTAGTAGTTTTTCTTGGTGCCATATTAATCTCCTTTAATCCATTAGAAAAGCGGGGTTGTTAGCCCCGCTTGTAATTTGCTACAGTACTATAATTAGAACTCGTAGCGGCCAATGCCGGTATTCTTGTCACCGCTGAGGATGATGCCAAGACCGTATTTCTGGCCGAAGAAGTACTCCTGGGTGAGGTCGCCGTTAGCTTTCGGGTCGCCCATGATCACAAGGGGATCGCCCTCGTAGACGAACTTAATCGGCTTCTCGTCGGTTGCAACGATGGTGATAACATCATCGGGCAGAACGAAAGTGGTGGTGCCGACTTTGTGGCGATTAGGAACAGCAAACACAGGAGAGCCGTAGAAGCTTCCGTAGTAGCCAAGGTGATACAGATCGTTCTGAGAATCGATGCCCTGAACAGAGGGAGCGATTGTACGAAGAGCCTTCTTGGTTCCAATCAGAGTTGCAACTCTGCCGCCAGCAGCTGCTTCAACATGAGCTACCATGTCAAGCAGATCGCTCTCGGAGTAAGAACCAGAAGAAACATAGTAAGTAGCGCCGCCAAGCTGAGCAGCGGTGATGTTGCTCCACACAGCATAGACGTCATCAAGAATCTTCTGCTGGTAGGACTGAGCAACACGATTGATCATTTCGTTGAAATCAACGCGACCGGACAGAACGCGATTCAGTTCCTCATAAATACGAACAGCCTTGAAGGTCGTCGGAATGGTGTACTCATTCTCGCCAGGGAGACGCTGACGACGGATGCCCTGGGTGCCGTCTGCTGCTTCAGCAACAACAAAAAGGGTGCTGTCTTCGGTAACGAAAACAGGGGAGTCGCCTTCTGCAACATTGTGGAAGTCCACCATGTTCATGAAGAAATCATTTTCCTGAATGCCTTCAACGATGGTAGCAGCCAGAATCTCTTCTACGAGAGCGAACAGACCGTTGCACTTGCCATCACGGATTGCTTTATAGTTCAGCTTAGTGGAACCGCCGTTGGCTTCGATGAGAGCCTGGCGGAGAACTTCATTAGCCTCGCCTGCAGAGTACTGCTGTACTTTGCCACGATAATTATCAACAGCGAGCTTTACAATATCTTTCATATCAGCCATTGTAATATCCTCCAATCTTGTAATAATAAATTATGCTACCTGAATGACGTAGAAGGTAAGGCGGCCAACAACGTCCTTAGCAATGATCTTGCCAATCACGGTAGAACCGGAAGTTGCGGAAGCAACGTTATTCAGTTTGGTGTCAGCCTTAAGCTCAACAACCTGCTCAACAGCGGGGTTTGCATTTGCGAATGCTTCCTCAGTCACGGAGAAGATGTCGCCGGAGTGCAGGTGGTAGCCACGCACGATCTTGCCAGCCTCATTGATGTACTTCTCAAGGCCGCGAACGGACTCGTCATAAATCACTTCAGGAGAAGCGACCAGAACGATCTCATCGAGCTTGGAACTTGCAGCGGGTGTAACACCCTTCTTAATCTCGCGGATGGTCACTCCATCGGAGTCAGCCAGCAGAGAGCCGTCGAGTTTCACAACATTACCATTTTGAATTGCAGTCGCAGTGGAGCCTGCACCCATGTACTTAACGGATTCGAGCATGGAACGAACATCCGTGCCCATCAGTTTGTCCGTACGAACAACAGCATAAGCCATAGTATTTTCCTCCTATAAATTAATCTTTTGCATTGGTACCGTAACGCTCAAACAGATCGCCGTACGGTCCAACTTTCTTTTCGGTCTTTACGACCATGATCTTCGGAGCTTTCTCTTCTGTGGAGAATTTAGCGCTAAACCCGTTTCTACCACGGATTGCGTAGCACTTCTCTTCAAGAGCTTCAAGCTCATACTCCGCACTATTCTGACGGAGATCTTCAAAAGCGTCGATGCCACTCAGATCTTCAAACTGTGCGAACACAGCCTCACGATCAGCTTCTGCTTTAGAAGCTTCTGCATCGGCCTTAAATTTCCGCAGCTCTGCAATATCAGCAGTAGACTCTTTGAGCTGTTCAAGCTCATCAGAGACAGCATTATATTTTTCATTAAGCTGCGCTTCACTTTCGGTATAGTGCTTTTCGATGTCAGCAAACATAGTGGCAACAACATCATCTTCAGCGCCTTCGTTATACTCAACAAATGCGCGCTTCATCCGTTTGCCGGATTCAAAATCAATGACAGCTACATCGCCGTCCATTGCATAGGAAAATCCGTAGATGTTGTAGTTGTCGCAATCGCATGCGTACACCATTCCGGCATCCATATCGAAATCTTCAAGCCAGTACTGCTGGTACTCACCCCAGTTTTTCTGTACTGTCTTTTCCTGAAGAGCATCGCAGAGAGCTTTACGCATATTGGAAGACAGCTCAAACTTCGCAACACGCTCCGCCTCGGCCCGCTCCTCCTTTATTGCTTCAAACTTTTCACGCAGCTCTTCAAGAGAGAAATCGTCGAGCGAAAAATCCAGAGTGTCCTTGTCAATTGCGTACTCTTCAAGCAGATTCAGTTTTTCGTCCAAAACTCTTCCTCCTTCCGTATCGTAATCAGCATTTATATCAATCTCCGTTTCCGAAGCATTGACCTGAATTTCGCCCAGGGAGTAAGCCTCCTTGAGCTCTGCCATCATATTGTCCATCTTTTCTTTAAACGAACCGATGGAATACAGTTCAAGCTCGCTGCCAGCAAAGCACGGTCTTGCGCTCTCAAGCAGGCAAAGTGCTTGAAATTCGAAAGAGTCTACAACGACAGTATTCGAATCTTTATTTTTATGATATGCAGTTACATTAACCTCCATAGAGTGGTCGACCTTGCCATCAAGGTCATTAACAATATGGGAATATACTTCCTGCCGCTTCCATAAAATTACTGGAGAGATATTGAGGTACTCGTGGCTAACACCAGACGCATCGGTTGCTATCTCAAAAGTAGCAACAGCACTTTCTGGCACAACACCGCATGGTTCAGTCAGGTTGCGAAGACGAAGATTACCATCCTTGTCTGCAACAACTTCCATGTCATGAGACCCAATCTCGTTTTCCTCAATGTCATAATGGGCGACTATCGGTACGTTACGGATAGTAGGAAGAGCGGCCTCAATTACTTCCTTTGAAAAATCTGTTCCGTTCGGATTCTCTCCTGTATACATAACCCTGAGATTTCCGCATGCAAACGACTGATTAATATCTTCAAGGTTAGTAATAGAAGCGTCATCAAAACGAAGCTTCATCAAATGGTTCACGATGACCACCTCCAAATTTGTTTCTTTCCTTGCATCCGCATTGTCAAAACGTCAAAGTGTTAGATAATACAAAAGTGACGCCAAGCTTTTCAAACTCGTCGTCACTGTGCTCAAACACATAAATATTATT
>AUXO018301280.1_pt1 | contig 19050 bp, 23 predicted proteins | sample 768731 | NCBI WGS metagenome assembly AUXO01 (sample SAMN02715735, study PRJNA202380) | gut metagenome | biome: sheep rumen | host: Ovis aries | place: New Zealand: Palmerston North
GGTCAATGGATGAACAGTCATTATCCGGAACGGATTTCAAAGTTCTTTGGTCACAGATCGAAGGCATTGAGGAGACGTACAGGGCATTTCCTGAATTAAGGCCGTTATTGCGTAGTGACAGAGGAATGGATTTGATTAATAACGGAAACAGGACCCAGCCTACACACTGGATCGAAATAATGGCCGGCGGCAACGATGGCAAGGCCTATGCAACAATGAACGGCTTTGGCCAGTTAAGGATTGGTCCAGCCTTACAAAGACATAAAGACTTAGTGTCATTGATGGGCGCATACGAGAGGGACGTTGCAAGTTATTATCACCCGCAAGGCACTAACGCCTCACACCTTTCCTCACATGAGCTTGGCCACCTGATGGTTGATCTTGTTAAAAGCGCTGAAGGCGGTGGAATTTGGGGCAACCATTGGGGCTTGGACACGGCGGAGAGCATTGTAAATAATGCATGGAATTCGCGCGGAATGAAAACCGCGAGGAAACAGTTTAAAACAGACCGCGGAACCGAGCTTACTATCGATGCGGCGAGACACTTTATATCCCGTTATTCGGACCGTAATTATCACGAGACGGTTGCTGAGGCAGTCGCAGAATATTCGGCATTAGGAAATAATGCACAACCATTTACAAGGGCGATTGTCAAAGAGCTCAAGACGAGAATGAGAAGAGCTACAAAAACAAATAATCAGATACAGTAAGCGGAGTAAACCGCTTTTTATTTGGAGGTAAACAGATGGCAAAAGGCGATAGAGGCGGACAGCGGTACGGCGGCGATAGCGGTGGTGTTCCATCCTTCACAAATACGTCCCCGGTAGCATTCCGGCCGGAGACGGCCGAGCAGAAAGCTTACAATGACACACAGTTCAACGCATTAAACGCACAGTTACAAAGAAACTACGGCCTCACTCTTGATGAAAGCCTGAGAGACCGAGTTGATTTCAAGGGGATCCGGGACAGCATTTATGGAGTTGAATCCGTTTTAAGAGAATTCCCGGGAGCGGCACAGTATCTTGCTGGTATGAGGCTGGAGGCCAGTGACGTTGATCCGAACGCATATGCGGCGGCAAGCTCATACTCAAACAAGGTCATGCTTGGAAGCGGAATGTATATGGATTATGACACAGTGCGCTTACTCATGCAGAATGACGTGGAGCATGGATGGCACCCGAAGGGATCGAGCGCAATCAGTGTAGCCCAGCACGAGATGGGTCATATGGTTTCATATGCGGCGGCGAGAAGACTGGGAATGGATATTTCCACACAGGAATCCAAGAACCTTGCAATGAAAACAATTGTTGATCGGGCAATGGCCAATCCAGCGGTATCGAATTGGATGAAAACAAACAAGCTTACCAATAGAACTGCGAGAAAATCCATTTCCGACTATGCGAACGTCAGCTACAGAAACGGTGCGCCGAACTATAACGAAACAATTGCGGAAGCTGTATCTGATTACATGTCCAACAGATCGAGGGCAAATGTTTTTTCGCGGGCGATTGTCCGTGAGCTGAAGAACGCGTTCAGATGATGCGGTAAATCCGCTGGAAAGGAGCGGATATGCCAAAAGACAAAAGGGGCGGAAAGCACGCAATGGCCGATCCAAGCAATAAAGCAAGCCCCGATACAAGATTTCAGTATTTGGCGTCTAATGTTGTTGGACATATAAGTGATGCGGTGTACAGCGCGGTCATACAGTATTCCGAGCTGTTAGGTGATGACGTGTCGATGGTGCTTGAGCGCGAACTACATATCATAATGAAAAACAACACGGATCGAAACATTGAAATTTACAGTGAATGATTTATACTGTAATTGGAAATTGAGCGCAAGGAAAGCCGTGCTTGCCGGTATCACGCCTCGTGATACGCCGGAGATGTGGGGGGAGGGTGTCCCACCAATTTCCAAAACAAAAGCCGTTCAGCAATGAATGGCTTTATTTTTATGTAATCTTAATAGCCGTCTACGGTAAGCATACCGCGGGCGGCTTTTTTTATTGGTCATGAGAGAATATAAAAGTTTCTATAAGGACGTATCAGGAGCGGAAGGCCAGCGGTGTAATTACAGCACCCGGCTGGATACTTACGGATGCGGCTGTCAGCATAACTGTAAATATTGTTATGCCAAATCATTACTTTCATTCCGGGGCTTGTGGAACGCTCAGGAGCCGGCGGTGGCAGACATTGAGAAGATCAGGAAAAAGATCCGGAAGCTGAAGCCGGGAAGCGTGGTACGGCTGGGAGGCATGACAGATTGTTTCCAACCGCTGGAGGCGGAGTATCACGTTACTAGGGAGACAATAAAGGCCCTTAACGCCGCGGGAGTGCATTACCTGATAGTTACCAAATCCGCGATGGTTGCGGAGTATATGGACGTGTTAGACAAGGAATTGGCGCATACCCAAGTAACGGTAACAACAACGGATGATGAATTCTCAAAGACATATGAGAACGCGGACGTTCCGAGCAAGCGGATCAGGGCGATTGAAGAGCTACACGCCGCGGGGTATGACGTGGCACTCAGGCTATCACCATTCATTCCGGAGTTTGTAAACATGGAGATCTTAAACAGCGTGAAGTGTGACAAGATCGTTGTTGAGTTCCTAAGAACAAACAGCTGGATTGAAAAATGGTTTGATATCGATTATTCCCGGTACACGGTGAAACAGGGCGGATATAAACACATGCCCTTAGAGCTCAAAAAGAAATATATTGCCCTAATTACAGGGTTTAAAGAGATTACAGTGTGTGAAGATGAAGATGAGGCCTACCAGTATTGGAGGTCTTTTTTTAATCCTAACCCTGATGATTGTTGCAACCTGAGAAGATGAGAAGAAAGGGGGACAGGAGATGCCAAAGAACCCAAATCATAAGGGCGATGAAAACCTTGTCCCCTTGAGCAAGAGAACAAAGGAAGAACAACGGGAGATAGCCCGCATGGGCGGAAAGGCAAGCGGAAAGAAACGGCAATACAACCGGAGCATGAAGGAAGGCCTGAAGCTCCTGATGAATATGGCCCCGAATAAGGACATTGCCGACACGTTTTCGGAACAGCTGGGAATTCCGCCGGAAGAGATAAAAACAAACGCCATGCTGGCAAATGCGGCCCTTATGGGACGTGTTATTCAGGGCGATACCAAGGCCTATCAGATCGCGCATGATGCTTTATACGGCAAGGAAGAAACAGCCGAGCTCAAAATCAAAAAGGCAGAGCTGAAAATCAAACAGGAACAGCATGAAATGGACATGGCCGAATGGAAGGCCCGCCGAGAAGGAAACAAAGTAGAGTATCACGGGATCCCGGCCCTTGCCATTGCCCCGCCGTTCCTGTCAGCATTGTTTGATATCACGGCGCACGAGCACACAGAATACGTGTTTGACGGCGGCCGAGGCAGTACCAAGAGCTCTTTTGTATCGCTGGCAATGATTGATTTGCTGATGAACAACGAGACGGTAAATGCGCTTGTAATGCGTAAGGTAAGCAACACCATAAACGGCTCAGTATATAACCAGCTGGTGTGGGCGATTGATTACCTAGGATTGACCAATGAGTTCAAGTGCACGAGAAATCCGGCAGAGATCCAGCGCAAAGCTACAAAGCAGACCATCTTTTTCAGGGGCGCGGATGATCCCGGTAAAGTGAAGTCTATTAAACCAACGCGCGGGTATATCGGCATTGTATGGTTTGAAGAGTTGGACCAGTTCAGCGGAGAAGAGGAAATCCGAAAGATTGAACAATCCGCGATGCGTGGCGGTGATCTTGCGTGGATATTCAAAAGTTTTAACCCGCCGAAGAGCGCGATAAACTGGGCGAATAAATACATTAAGATTCCAAAGGCGAACCGGTTAGTATTGCACACAGATTACCGGACAGTTCCGAGACAGTGGTTAGGTAAGGACTGGCTGGAGGAGGCCGAGTTCCTGAAGGAAATAAACCCTGATGCATACGAAAACGAGTATTTAGGGATCCCGAACGGAAACGGCGGAAACGTATTTGACAATGTGGAAATCAGAGAGATCCCGGACGATGAGTTGAAACAGTTTGACCGGATTTATAACGGTGTTGACTGGGGCTGGTATCCGGATCCTTTTGATTTTGTCCGGTGTCATTATGATCCGGCGCGCTTGACGCTGTACGTGTTTGATGAGTTCCGGTGTAATAAGAAATCCAACAGGGAGACAGCCGAAGAGGTAAAGGCCCGTATAAAGGACGGGGAGATAGTCATATGCGACAGCGCGGAAGAAAAGAGCGTTGCGGACTATCGTACATATGGCGTACCGGCCCGAGGAGCCGAGAAAGGCCCGGGGAGCGTGGATTATTCCATGAAGTGGCTTGCAAGCCTCAGGAGCATTGTTATTGACCCCGTGCGGTGTCCGGACGCGGCCAAAGAATTTGTTGATTATGAATATGAGCGGGACAAGGAAGGAAATGTTATTTCCGGATATCCCGACAAGAACAACCACAGCATTGATGCTGTGAGATACGCGCTGAATTCAGTGTGGAAGCGCAGAGGTCAGTGAGTATGAATTTAAAAACGATTATCCAATACCTAAAGGAGGTTATTAGAAGAATGTTCTCACGGGATGATATGAAGCGAATAACCGCCGAAGAGGTGACGCTAAGTAACGAGATGGTACAGCGCATTGAGTTATGGGACAACATGCTGAAAGGCAAGGCACCATGGCTCAGAGACGGGCTGGGGAATGAATATAACTCAATGCAGTTGGAGAGCTCTATTTGCTCAGAGTTTGCCAATATTGCACTGGTGGAAATGGACTGGAGCGTGTCAGATGAACAGCTGGAAGAATTATGCAGACCGGCAATCGAATCGCTGAATGAAAACCTACAGCTGGGGCTGGCGCTGGGATCCATGGTCATTAAGCCTATCGGAAACACTGGTGACTATGAGTTTGTAACAGAGGAAAACATTATCCCGATTGAGTTTGACGGGAGCGGAAACCTGAAGGCAGTTGCATTTGTTGAGATCCGGCCATACGGGGACAACGATGTATATTACCGCGTGGAGACACACAGACTAACAGCGGAGGGGCTGAATATTTCAAATCAGGCATTCCGGGGCACCAAGGGCAATATTGGAAGCCGCGTTGGACTGGAAGTGTTTGAAGATTGGGCAAGACTGGCACCGGACGTAACATACCCGGGCATGGACCGGATGGATTTCGGTTATTACAAAAACCCAATCCCGAACGTCATTGATAAATCCCCGAACGGCGTATCCATTTATGAAAAGGCCGTGGAGCATATCAAAATGGTTGATATTCAGAATTCCCGCCTTGACTGGGAGTTTGAATCAGCCGAGCGCATGGTATTTGCGGACTATACAACCGTGGAGAAAACCAAGCAGGGATGGCACACACCGGTAAATAAAAAGCGCCTGATTGTTGGCGCGGATATCGATAAGACGGACGGAATGGACACATTCAATCCGCAGATCCGGGAACAGAATTTCATCAATGGTATAAACGAGTACCTCCGGATGATTGAGCGGGATTGCAGTTTGGCCTATGGAGATCTTTCCAAAAACGAGACGATTGAGAAGACAGCTACAGAGATCCTTGCAAGCCGGAAGCGGAAGTATTACCGAGTGACAGCAATTCAGAATAACTTACGGTCAGCATTGGAAGGGTTTGTTGATGCGATGGCGTTTTATGCTGGCAAATATACAACGGCCTATGAGACAACGTTCAATTTCCATGATTCCATCATGACGGATGAGGAGACCGAGCGCGCACAGGATCGGATGGATATGTCAGCGGGTATTCTTTCCCCGGTTGAGTACCGTATGAAGTGGTACGGGGAAGATGAACAGACAGCCGCGGCCAAGATCGCCGGAGCGGTAAGCTTTACAGCCGCCATGACACAGGCACCGATTGAATAATGTTTATCGATGATGAGAACGCCGAGGCAATTGCGGAGCGCATTGTAAAGCTATTACGAGGCGTTGAGCTGGAAACCATGAAGGATATCATCCGAAGAATCAGAATATCCGGGGAGATATCACGCACGGCGGATTACCAGCTATGGAGAATAAACCAGCTGTCAGCATTCCGGGGAAACTATGAGAAGATCCTGAAAGAGGCACTGAAGCTTACGGATCAGGAGCTCAGGAAACTATATGATGAAGTAATCGCCTCAGGATACGCGCGCGATAAAGCGATTTATGACGCGGCGAACGTTGCATTTATTCCGTTTGAGGAGAATATAGAGCTCCAGCAATTGATTGAAGCGGTAAAGAGACAAACAGCGGAGACGCTGGATAACATTACTCAGACAACCGGTTTCATCAATGACAAGGGCGTAAATGTACCATTGAACCGGTATTTCCTTGACACGATGGACACGGCACACCTTGAGATCACAACCGGCACCATGTCATATGACCAGTCAATAAAAAAGGCGGTCAATAGCATGGTCAGGAGCGGGATGCGGACCGACAACAACGGGGACCAATGGGTGAATTATGACAACCCCGGAAAGAAACCATGGCGTAACAGAATAGACGTTGCGACAAGGCGGGCAGTCATGACCGGTATTGCACAGGTGACGGGGAAGATCACGGATCAGAATGCGGAGAAGCTGGAGACGGAATGGTTTGAGGTTTCAGCGCACCCGACCGCAAGACCTACACACATGATTTGGCAGGGCCGCGTGTACACTAAGGACCAGCTGGTGACGGTGTGCGGACTGGGGACCGGCCCGGGGTTGCTGGGGTGGAATTGTTACCATCACTATGACGCATTTATACCGGGCATATCCGTGCGGAAGTACACGGAAGAGGAATTGGCCAAGATGCGCGAAAACGCCAAGAAAAAGACCGTTTATGACGGCAAGGCGTACACGTTATACGAGGCCACACAGCAACAGCGGAAATACGAGACAGCAATGCGGGCTCAGAATCAGCGGATTGAGTTGCTGAAGGCGGCCGGGGCAAGCAGACAGGAAATCGCGGCGGAGAAGGCAAAGCGCACAGCGATGTACAACAAGTACCGTGATTTTTCCAAAGCGTTTGGATTGCCGGAACAAATCAACAGAGTTTATTACAAAGAAAACAAATAGGGAAATAAGGCCGGAGATCCGGCTTTTTTCATTGGTCAGATGATTAGACCTAAAACAGTCAATTCAAGGTGAATGGCGACCACCTAAAAAGCCTATGGAGGAGTCTATGAAGACAGAAGAATTAACAGCAATCGGTTTAACAGAGGATCAGGCAAAAGAGGTATTCAGCCTCTATGGCAAGGAGGTAAATCCGTTAAAGGATCAGGTCCAAAGCCTTACGGACCAGCTGAATCAGACCAAAGATGCCCTGAAAGCGTTCGATGGAGTGGATCCCGAAGCGCTCAATTCTGAGATCCAAAAGCTGAATGCACAGCTACAGGAGAATGACGCCAAGTGGGCGGCTCAGATGGCGGAGCGGGACTTCAACGATGCGTTGACCGATGCAATCAACAAATCCGGCGGAAGAAACGCCAAGGCAATTGCCGCACTGATGAACCTTGAGGAGCTCAAAGCTTCCAAGAATCAGCGGGAGGACATTGAAAAGGCCATTGAAGAGGTAAAAAAGGACAATGATTACCTGTTTACGTCAAATGAACCAATCAACAATCCGGTGGCAAAGACCGGAGGCAAGAAACCGGATGACAGCGCCGCAAGACGAGCGGCGGCACGCAGAGCTATGGGCTTACCTGAGGAGGATAAATAAACTATGGCTAATAACATTACTCTTTTTACAGAGGAAATTGCGCTTCTCGATGAAGTGTACAAGAGAGCTTCTCTCACAGCAATTCTTGATGGCAACAGTGACCTTGCCACCATGACGCAGTATTCTCATGAGTTCAAGATCCCGAAGATGAGCATGGATGGACTCGGAGATTACAGCCGGACAGATGGATATGCGGAAGGTTCCGTTACCCTTGATTTTGAGACCAAGGCGCCGAACTATGACCGTGGCCGTGTATTCAAGGTAAACGATATGGACGATATGGAAACCGTCCGTCTTGCGTTCGGCCGTCTGTCCGGTGAATTCATCCGTACAAAAGCGGTTCCGGAGCTTGATGCATTCCGTTTTGCCAAGTATGCAAGCTATGCACCGAATACCAACAAGGTTGCGGCGAATCTTGCGACCGGTGATGCATGGGTAAGTGCACTTTCCACAGCGACAACCGTCATGGATGATGAAGAGGTTCCGGTTGAAGGACGTCACCTGTTCCTTACCAGCACCGGTGCAACACTTGTCAATAACCTTGACACCACCAAGAGCCGTGCAATCCTTGACCGGTTTGCGGATTTCACCGTTGTTCCTCAGCCGCGTTTCTTCTCGGCAATCAAGATGCTGAGCGGTAAAGTATATACTCCGGAAGGAGCATCTGATCCGGTTGATGAAACAGCCGGTGGATACGAAAAGGCAACGGGCGCTAAGGACCTTAACTTCCTTATTGTCACCAACGGCGCTCAGATCCAGTACATGAAGAACGTTGTAAACAAGATCATTGACCCGATTACCAATCAGGATGATGACCAGTGGAAGTTCTTCTATCATCTGTATGGCATTACTGAGGCATACAACAACAAGAAGAACGGTATTTACGTTCATACCGCGGCCTAATTGAGATGGCAACGATTGTCGGACTTGTTTTCCCGGAGAAAGTGAAAAAGCCTTCCACCAAATCCGGGAAGGCAAATGCCCCTAAGGGCACAAAGAAGCCTGAAAAGGGCAAAGAGGAAAAGTAACTAAAGGAGTACAGGATGGAAAAGTACGTTGACTTTGATTGGTATGCAGACAATTTCCTTATGGGAAGGCCTCCGGTAATACCTGAAGAGTTTTTCGACTATTACATTATTTGTGCAAGCGCTGAGGTAAAAAATCGAATTACGCTTGGAACGGATATGAGTAGCCCATCAGATGAGGTAAAGGCGGCGGTGTGCGACATTGCGGAAATCCTTTGCCGCGGGGATGGGAATGATGCGACCGGGGAAACGGTAGTGGTACCTGATGGCGTATCCAGCGAAAAAGTTGGCGAGTATTCGGTGAGCTACACCGGGAACAGTGCGGCGGAGAAAGCGGCGGCAAGAAACCGGCAGATCCATAACGCCATGGTGAAGTGGCTGGGAGTTACCGGCTTGCTTTTCAGAGGTGTGTAAACCATGTATACGAATGCGTCCTGTACTCTTTACCTTTCTTCAATGAACTATCAGGCGGTTATTATCGATCATTGTTTCCTGACACATAGGAAAATTGCGGCGACAGCAAGAACAGGGCTGGATTACTCAGAAAGTGCGTTTTGCATGATTAACGGAAATTCCAGCCTTTCCTTTAACGAGGGGAAAGATTTCCTTGTGGAAGGCGTGTGTGATTTCCAGTTTGACAACACAAGCGGCAAGACACAATCCGACAGCATTAAAGAGCTGATAGGGCTGGGAGCTCATACCGTCATGATGGCAGACTGGAAGGGTTATGGCCGTAAAGGCATGCGGCACTGGGAGATATCATGCAGATAGTGGCGAAACTTAACCTGTCCATTGCAAGCGCAAAGCAAATGTGCGGGCTTGGAAAAGGTGGAAGAGTTCAGATGTTTGTGGACAATGAATGCATTCGCCTGATGGACGATTACACGCCTGATTTGAATGGCGTGCTCAAAAAGTCTGTCCGGCTGAATTCGGAAATTGGAAGCGGAAAGCTGGTATATGCGACCCCATACGCACGGTATCAATATTATGGAATGCTGATGGTTGACCCGATTACCCTGAAGGGATCATTTTACGATCCGAGGACCGGACGGCACTGGAGCCGACCCGGGGTATCAAAGATCATGGATCCTAAAGGGCGCACGCTGACCTACAACACGGTGAAGAGCCCCAAAGCTGGATCCCATTGGTTTGAGCGTATGCTTGCGGACCACAAAGACGATATCGGAAGAGGCGCGGCTAAGCTGGCCGGAGGTGTATACATTCCATGAATGTAATTGAAACAATCAAGCAGATCCTGACTGATTGCAACATACTGGATGACTTTAACGGAATCCATGTTGATTACACTGAAGGCGAAACAGGAGAGGCCGGGCTCTTTTCTTCCGGCGCAAACAAAGTCGGTGAGGACCTGATTGGCAACCCCAAATACAGAATCAATCTCACACTTTACACAGGGTTACAATCCGCAAATGACTATGACAGACTGAGGAACAGTGACCTTTTATTACGTCTCACATATTACCTAGACCGGCTGAAATACATTGCAATCACTGAAGAGGTGAACGGCGCTCAGTACAGCGGCGAAATAACGCGTATCTCATGCGCGAATGCGCTCCTGTTTGATTATCCTTACGGGGATCCGATGCAGGGTGTGAGATATCAGTTACAGATCGCGGTTGATTATTCAATCGGTTTGGAAGATTAAGGAGGAAATGCTATGGCATTAACAACCGAATCATACGGTACCAAGATTGAGCGTAAGCTCATGGCGCATTACATCAATGTCAATCTTGAAACCCCGGCATGGGAGCGGATCGGTAAGGATCTTGAAGAGCTGAACATTGAGCTGAATGCGGAATCCGAGGATAAGCACAATATCCTTGGCGAAGTTGAAACAATCGTTTCGGCCTATGCGCCGACCGGAAGTGTTGAACCGTACTTTGCACGCAAGGGCACAGCGCTGTTTACATGGCTTCAGGCGGCTATCGATGACCGGAAGGTCCTTGATGACCTGAAGGTTGAACACCTTGAGGTTCATGCATGGGAAGATCCGACCGGTTCCGGCGATTCCGCCGCGTATGTTGCCTACAAAGAGACGGCTGTACTTGTACCGGTATCCTATGGTGGAGATTACAACGGCTATCAGATCCCGTTTGAGCTTCATCTTCAGGGCGACCGTACAAGAGGCAAATTTGCACCGGCAACAAAAACATTTACAGCTGACTAACACATGAGGGGCTGAAATGCCCCTCAATTTTATTGAAAGGAATAAAGATGGCAGACGTATTTAACTTTGATGATGGCGTAAAGGAATACGCAATCAATGGAGACACAAGCCGCGTTTTGCGGGTGAACGTTTCAGACGCAAACTTACTTCCGAGACTGTATGACAGTTTTGTGAAGGCACAGGAAATGGTAAAAGGGCTGAAAGAATACAAGCCCGAAGAGTTCACGATGGATGCGGCAAAGGAGGGTGTTGACCGTATCAAGGAGCTTGACCAGTTTATCCGGAAAGGATTTGATGAGGTATTTTATCCGGGCGCGGCTGATATTGTATTCGGAAACACAAATGTACTTGCGTTTGTCGGGAACGGAGACACGTTATATGAGAGCTTTATGACAGCGTTCATTGGCGTGATGGAAAAAGAAATCAAAGCGAATTCAACTGAAAGCGAAAAGCGCATTCAGAAATATAAGACCGCTTACGATAAGCAGAAAGAAAACTATAAATCTTATGTTGGGGGAATTACCGAATAGCGTAACCATAAACGGGCGGGAGATCCCGCTGAACACCGATTTCCGGATTGCCCTGATTGTCATTCAGATAATGAATGATCCGGACATTAAAGAGGCGCAAAAAGGGATCCTGATGATCGATGCGTTGATGGGCTTGGAGAACCTCAAGATCCCGGATGACCTTGAACAGGCGGCTGAAAAGTGCGTTTGGTTTATGGACGGCGGGAAAGACTACACACAGAAACAGAAAGAAAAACCAATGATGAACTGGGAACAGGATGAACAGATCATTTTTAGCGCCGTGAACAACGTTGCGAAAATGGAGGTCCGTGCTCAGAAATACATGCATTGGTGGACGTTCCTTGGATATTACCTTGAAATTCAGGAGGGTTTGTTTTCTACGGTTTTGATGATCCGGCAAAAGAAGCGGAGAGGTAAGAAGCTGGAGAAACACGAGCTGGAATTCTATAAAAAGAACAAGGATCTCGTTGACCTGAAACAGGTGTATTCAGAGGAAGAGAAGAAAGAAATTGAACGGCTGAACAAGATATTCACTTAGCCCTATTTGATGGAGGTGACGTATGCCACAGGGGATTGAACTTGATACATTAGTAAATGTTGAAGGCTTTGAAAAAGGCATGGCTGAAATCAAAAGGCGAATTGATGAGGTCAATGCTGAGATAAAGAAAAAAGAGGCCGGTGTTGCGGACTCTATCACTCAGGAGATGGACAGGATCCAGCAAAAGATTGCTGAAGTCAAAGCGGAGATCGAAAAGCAAAAAGGTTTTAAGAACCCGGACAATGACATGATCCGGATACTGGAAGATCAAGCCGCCAAGTTGTCCGCATATTACGATGAGCTGAAACAAAAAGGTTTTGAGGCACTCAATCCAAAATACAGCCCTGAAACCATGCAAAAAGTAATTGAACAGGCGGAGGCACTCCGGCAAGAGTATCAGAAAATAGCGGATCTCAAGCGGGCACAGATCGAGCTACAGAAAACCAAAACCCCTGTATCAGGAGGCGATTCCGGCGGGGGAGGTATTCTTAGTAAGCTGGGATCACTAATGGGCGCCGTAAAAGACGGCCTGAGTAATGCATTTACAAAGGTGACAGCAAGTATTGGAAGCGCAAAGAATTCATTGAATGAGTTCAGCTCACACGCCAATAATGCTGGCATTTCCGCAAAAGCTTTGACCCAAAGCATATTCTCACTGGGAAACATCTTCCTAGGGATGGCAAAGCGAAAATTGCTGAGTACGATATTCGGTTCAGTTACCTCCGGGCTTACGGCGTTACAGAATTCAACGCTGTCCGCCGGTGCCGGGCTGAGAGGCCTTGCGTCCGCCGGTGCGTATGCTGGTAACTCAATTGCGGCGGCCATTGCCCCGCTTGCCAGCATGATCCTTCCGGTGTTCAATGCAATCACAAATGCAATTGCGTCTGCTATGAATGCATTGGCGCGTTTCCTTGCATTGCTTGGAGGCAAAACCACCTATACAAAGGCGGTAAAACAGAATGTTTCCGTTGCTGGTTCCGCTGGTAAAGTGGCGAAACAGGCTAAAGAGGCGGCACAGGCAGTTAAGGAAGAGGAACGTGCGCTTGCCTCATTCGATGAGATCAATCAGCTTGGCCTGAAGAATCAGGAGGACGTTGTTACTCCGGAGATTGAAACACCTGATGCCGGAGGCGGCGGAGGAGGCGGAGGCGGAGGCCTTGCTTTTGTTGAAGAGGCAATCAAGCCTACAGAGTTTATGACCGAGCTTGCCGAACGCCTTCAGAGAATTTGGGGAAACCTTGTTGCTATTGTTGAGGCGCTGGGCGAAAAGTGGAAAGCGGCGTGGGAGTTTAACAATAACGGTGAGGTAATCCTTAACACGCTGAAAGAGATCCTTTGGGATATCTTGGATTGTATTGAGCATATCACCGAGTACACGCTGGATTGGGTTCAGAACAGTTTGGACCTGACCCCATTGGTAACTGGTATCAGGGATGTAATTGTGGCTCTTGAACCGGTTGTCCAGCTCATTTGTGATGCGATTGAATGGGTATGGGTAAACGCCGTTCTTCCGATGGCAGAATGGATACTGGAAAGCGCGATACCGGGGATCCTTGAAACAATCGCGACAGCATTAGATACAATCAAAGCTATAATGGAGGTCCTTGCACCAATTCTTCAGAGAGTATTTGATAATTTTATCAAGCCGATTGCGGAAGATCTTGGACAGGCATTTATGGATTTTTTGGAATGGCTTAACGAGAAACTGGAAGAGCTTGCGGTTTGGGTTACTGAGAATCAAGCTCAGGTGGAAAGCTGGGTGACAATCATCCTTTCGTTCCTTGCGGCGATTCTACTTGTAAATGCGGCAATGACGGTATGGGCGGCTGTTACAACCATCTGTGGAGCGGTCATGGCATTACTTACAAGCCCAATCGGATTGGTTGTGGCGGCAATAGGTATCCTGATTGCGATCCTTGCCTCGGTATGCGGAAGCTGGGACAACGTAAAGATAGCCGCAAAAAATGCAGTCAACGGAATCATTGGGTTCGTTGAAAAGGGATTTAACGGTGCGATTTCCGGTATTGAGAGTTTCCTGAACTGGGTAATTGACGGCCTGAACAATCTGATTTCAATGGCGGGTGCCGTTGGTGAATTCTTTGGATTTGGCTCATTGGGCGGAATTGGTAAGGTCAAGCTTGGAAGAATCAAGATCCCGCGGTTAGCTACAGGCACGGTTATTCCCCCGAGCGCCGGAGAGTTTGCGGCGATCCTTGGCGATAACAACGCGGATACTGAAATTGTTTCCCCGCTGGACACCATGAAACAGGCATTCCTTGAAGCGATCAGCGAATCAGGAGGAATGGGCGGAAGTAATGTTGTAATCAAGTTTGACGGAACCATGGGAGAACTTGTACGCATGCTGAAGCCGGAGCTTGATTCTGAGACACGGCGCGTTGGCGTAAAACTGGTTACTGAATGAGGGCCCGGGAAACTGGGTCCTTTCTATTTGTGAAAGGAGACACTGCATGAGTAATGGTGTTTTCAAACTAGACGGAAAAGATTACGGGATATTCGTTGAAAGCCTTGAGCGGAGCTTTGAGGTGGCGGATACGGACGCAACCGGACGTACAGCAGACTGGGTGATGCACCGTGATGTTGTCGGAACGTTTTACAACTATTCGATGAAAGTTGCCGTAAAAGACTATAACTATAAGGCCTATAACGATTTTTACTGGGCCATTAGTTCACCAACAAAATCCCACAAGCTTGAGGTGCCGTTCGCGGATGGGACGCTGGTATTTGACGCCTATATCACCAAAGGTAAAGACAAGCTCCCGATAAAACGAGGCAACCGGAACCATTGGGATGATCTGACCATCAACTTCATTGCTATGGAACCTTACAGGAGGGCATAACCATGGCGGTATGGGAGATTACACTAAGCACCAATGATATTGATGAGATCTCTGATATCGAAAACCTGAAGAATGATACGCCTACAGATTTTCCGAACTATGCAATGTGCCTTCCGAGGTATTCAAAGCTGAACGGACAGTTTTCAAATGTCCGGACAATTGATGTTGGCAATGTCGGATACATGAGTGAATCAATCAGCGATGAGAATGGAGACTTTGCGGAACCGCCGAGTATTACGATCAGTTTTGCCCGGCGGAAAACCTCAGATGGTTTCCAGCTGATATTCAACAGACTGTCCGATGATTATTGCAATGATCTTCATATCGATTGGTACAAGTACGGTGAGCTCATTTCACAGGCGGATTATTATCCGGACGGTACAGAGTTTTTCTGTGAAGCCGAAGTAGGAATGTTTGATACCGCGGTACTGACATTCCGTTCAACTAATAAACCATTCCGGCACTTATGGCTGGCAATGCTGGATAATGCGTTGCTCACGGGTGCGGATGGCCTGAAGATTTTCTATAACGATACGGCCTATCAGGCAAAGGACCACATGACCATTACAACCGAGGATGAATCAGAGATTTCCGATCATGCCCCGCTGTTTGATGATGCTGGTTTCCCGACCTATCCGAAGTGGGCGTATTGTTACCCGAGATACTCAAAACTGGATGGAAACTATATAAACGTTACCTCCAGCGCGGTAACTGATACGGTCCTATCGGAATCAGGATTTGTTTCCGATGAGATCTCAGATGAAAACGGGGACTTTACCAATGACCCGTCCGTAACATTTACCTTCTCACAGGTAATTGAGAGCATTGGAATACACCTTTGCTTTGACAACCGGTCCGGGGATTATTGCGATGATGTTACGATCCAGTGGTATTTGAATGACGTCCTTCAGGATGAGGAGAATTTCCAGCCTACAGAGGCGGAGTATTTCTGCTATCACGCGGTGGACAATTATGACAAGGTGGTTGTGACCTTTCACCACACGAGCAATGCATACCGCCCGGCGATCCTTCAGGGCATTGCATTTGGCCTGTATAAAGTGTTTGACGAGACAGAGATCACAACGGGCGGAGTATATGAACAGATATCTCTTACCGGTGATTCTCAGCCCATTGGAACGCTTGATTTCAGCGCCCGGGTGGAAGATGTTGTGTTCCGGTTTGAGAAGGCACAAAAGCTGTTTGTGTACTTTGACAGACAGATAATCGGTCAATTCTTTCTGAAGAGCGGAGAGCGCACGTCTGAGTATCATTACAAGTTCAAAGCGGAGAATGTTATTTCCTTGCTGGATTCGGAGACGCACGTTGGCGGTTTCTATACGGGGGCTAATGCGGCCACACTTATCCGGGAGATGTTTGCTGGACAGGACGTAAACGTTGTAATTGATAATTCGCTGGAGAACGCAACAGTAACTGGCTGGTTGCCATATGACACTTGCCGGAAAAACCTTGCACAGATTTGTTTCGCGATTGGGGCAATTGTTGATACCTCGTTTGAGACGGACGTGTACGTATACAGGTTTGATTCGACACTTGCACCTACACCCATACATGACAAGTTTATTTATTCCGATACGCTGAAGGTCACACATAGTGACGTTGTTACGGGTGTAAGACTTACGGTTCACAGCTGGTCACAGAAAACCACAGGCGATCCGGAACAGTTATTCAAGGAAACCCTGAACGGACAGACGCTGGTTAAGTTTGACGCGCCGAGACATTCCCTTACGATCACCGGCGGTACGATAGTGGCTTCCGGGGACAACTATGCAATTGTTTCCGGTACTGGAAGTGAGGTGCTCCTGACGGGATACGGTTACAACCACAACACGGAAATTGTTGAGATGGACAAGGAATTCGTATATCGCAATAAAAAGGTTGTGGAATCAAAGGACGCAACGCTTGTCACGGTTGCCAACGCGGCAACGGTTTTGAATTCGATGTTTGAGTATTACACCAATAACGAATCGTTGAAGGCGGATGCGATCCTGAATGATGTTCAGCTGTCCGATATTGTTCAGCTGGATTCGTTTGAGGGCACCAAAACGGCGGTAATTAATGGTTTGTCTATGAAGTTTTATGGAGAGATTAAGGCGGGGGTTGAGATGAAATGTATTTAGAGCAATTGATATATGACCGGACACAGGCGGATCTCGATAACGATACCGACAAGGCGTATATCAGTTATACGGATCTGAACCGCGTTGAAGGCGCATGCGCTGAAATGGCGGAGATCCTGAACGTTACGATCACCACAAAAACATGGGTAATGAGTGATTACCGGTATGAAGATGATATGGTCCGGCTGAGAACAAACCTTCAGACATTACAGGACGCATATTATCTTGCGCCGGGGACCCCAGCAATTCCTTCCCGAATTACCTACACAAACTTTTCTCAGGCGAATGATATTGAGAAGATCATCCATGATATTTGGATGCTGTATAAACAGGTGCAAGCCGGTACTCAGAGGCTTGCTTTTAAATTGGGAACAAAGCTGATAGGTAACAGGGAGGTGAACTAAATGGCGTTGAAAACAACTTATCAAGACGATGTTTACACCGGGAACCGGAAATACAATATGACCTCTAACGGGGACGGAACGGTTTCACTGGTGGATCAGACAGAATATTCACAGGTGGGTGACACGTTTTCTTCCGCAGATATCAATGCTCAGAATACCGCAATCAATCTGAACACTGAGAAGAACCGGAGCACAAGTTTTACACTTGCGGCCGCAAGCTGGGGAACGGCGGAGACAGTCAATAGCCGTACCGTGTATACTCAGACAATTTCCGTAAACGAGATCTCAGAGCCCCATCCTGAATGGGGTCTTTTATCCGCAACAGGGACAATCCCGTCTGAGGCGGAAGAGGAGGCATTCTGCACACTCGTTGCGCTTACGGTGGATTCCAATCTGAACGTGATGAAGGTATACGCAAACGAGGTGCCGACAATCGATATTGTCATTTGTGTGAAGGGAGTGAAATAACATGACAAAATTACTTACTTTAACTGATGGTACGCAGTACAACATCGATGAGGAATCGAGCTACACGAACGTTATCATGCACGTTGGAACATTTGCGGAAGTTGACATGATCGCCGCGAAGTTTACGCGTGAGAACATGCTCCGGGTCACAATTGACACTGAGGTATATGAAGGCCTGATTCCGCTGGGAACGTCCGCGTTTAAGGATGGCGAACAGATCCGGGTAACCATTTCCGCCCGTGCACAGACTTTTGAAGAAATTACCACAGCACAGATTTCTGAACTTCAGGATGCAATCCTTGAGATTATCTCCGGTGAAGAGGAGGCTTAATTATGGCTATCGGAAAAATTTATGCGCGTAAGATTCACGCTGGATCCATTACCCTTGCGGATGTTCCGGCAAAGTATAAGGAAGTGGCAGTACAGGCGTACATTGCCCTGTACGGTGTTGCACCTGAGGCGTAAACAAGGCGTACCTCGTAATCGGAAAGATCAAATAAGTCGGTGGTAGCGGAGGATTTATATATGGCAGAGACACTTGGAATCAAACTCGGGGGTACTAAAAATCGCCTGATTTGGAGTTACATTATGACCCTAAATGACGGACGCGGCATAACGGCCGCGAACACAAGGGACTGTACTTTTACAGATGTAGGCTCGTGGTATACCGGGCATAATGCCTATAGAGTTTTAAGGAGACGCGGAAACGAGTCATCTCAGACAACAACATCACATACATTTACATTCAACTTCACAACACCGATAAATGCTGTGAAAGTAATGTGGAGCAATCAAGGAAGCTCCGACAGCCGTAGACTGGACACGTTCAGGGTTCAGTATTCAGATGATAGTGTCAACTGGACAACCGCATTTGAACGGACAGGCATGACGGTTTCAGATAAAGCGGATGAGAAGATTGATGATTTAACTACTGATGGAAGAGCGCATAAGTATTGGAGAGTATATCAAAGCTCCAAAACAGATAATCACATTGATATTAAATGGCTTGACTTTGTGGTTAAGGTCTAGAGACAAAAGTGTTGAGGCCGCGTAATGCGGCCTTAATTAGTAAAGGAGAATAGAGCATGCTTAACATTTCGCTTCCAAGGGGCGACATGCGGAGTTTCCGCATCGCAGTAAAAGAACCTTCGGGTGAAATTACCGAAAGAACA
>AUXO011143993.1_pt1 | contig 19047 bp, 16 predicted proteins | sample 768731 | NCBI WGS metagenome assembly AUXO01 (sample SAMN02715735, study PRJNA202380) | gut metagenome | biome: sheep rumen | host: Ovis aries | place: New Zealand: Palmerston North
GCGGAGAGTGAGGGATTCGGTCTTATTAACTCCCAATCAGTCGTTCATCCGCGTGTATTTCTGGTCTAACGCCGAATAATTGCTACCTTCCCATTCTGTATGGGACGTGTTTAAGTCGCTTTAAACGACGGCGCAAAGGTACTGCTTTTTTCTGACATATGCAAATTTTTTCGCATTTTTGGGCTTTCGAATTCCATTGTAATGTGTGTACGCCTGCGCATATGTGGGTGTGTGCGCACGTTCCTATTTGATTTTAATAATAAAATTATTATTACCAAAATCAGCACACCATTTCACGGGCGCGCGCGTGAGAAACCAGCTTGAGAATATGTTGCCCCTTGTGTACGCCTGAGCATATGTGGGTGTTTGTGCCCGTTCCTATTCGATTTTAATAATAAAATTATTATTACAAAAAACGGTACTCACGCGCGCGAGAGAGACCAGAAATTCAGTCATCGAAAACACCAGACTTTATGATCCACCAGAATTTGTCCCCAAGCGAGACACATAGTAAAAACAAGCATCCCGCGAGTCCAAGTAGGAATCGTGGGATGGAGGTAATTGAAAAGTGGATCACAAACCAATTAGATGTGCTCGATTTTGATTATTTCGATAAGGTTTGGGTCTCTGTCTATAGCGCGATGAGAACTGAAGCGATGAAGGTAGGCATTCTCACAAGCAATTACGTATGTCAATTTCCCTTCGCTATCTGGCTGAGAAGACAGTAGAATTACCTCTATCGGTGCGTCGTTGCTGACCAGTTCGTAGGTTGAATCGTTACTCTCGAAAAAGCAGTAGGTTGAGATAATCCGTTCTGGTAGATTGAACTGCTCTGCCCATCGGACCTCTTCCCTATACCTCTTGACTGTCCCCTTCATAACGAGTAATACAACGGGTATGTCTACCAACGAGATAGCAATCCCGATGTCATTTACTCCAATGTGTCGAATAGTGTGCGTAGCCCTATCGACGAGTTTAACCAATGTCCTAACTTCATTCCACTTCATCGTTGCTCTGCTTATATTCTTTTAGCCATCTTCCCAGTGAAGATTTAGAAATGACAATCCCCTTTGTCGCAAGTAGACTGACATTATCGCGAATGGAACGCGAAAAGTCGTAGTTTGCTTTCAATTGCTCCTCTTGCGGGAGAAGAGCATCGGTATTCTTCTTTCTCTCTTGAATTGAGGTAGGTCTATCCATCATTTGCGGATAGTACATATACATATTATTAATCATAGTGTCGTAATTTTGCTTCATACTATATTTATGGTTGAGGATGTCCCGCCTATACTTGTAAACCGTTGAAGAACAAACCCCCAATATTTCTGCAGTCCGCGCAACAGACCACCCATCCTTGGTCATCTCTATCACCGCATATCGGGTGACTTCGCCTTTCGAGACGCAAGATGGATTATGCCTCTTCCTAAATGCCGCTATTAATCGCTGGCTAACTCCTATCCTAGCGGCATTCTGGGCATCGGTCGCATTGCAATCATAGGACTCGCCTATTTTCTCTTCTGTTAGATGTCTCTTCCATTGACCAAGGACGGCCTGATGGGTCAGACCTGGGTGTTGGGCAAGATAGACCCGACTAATCGCTACCCCATGCACCGTTCCATCTTTCTTGTAGCGATCCCGTAAGGTAGCAGGGTCTTCTTTGAATGCCATTTTAACCAACCCGTAAATGTCCCTTCCATTGAACTTGTATTCATCACTCTTTTCGTTTTTCCGCAGGTCGAACATCTGAACTGCCCAATTGGCAAGCAGTATGGCAATCTGGTCAGGCGTTAACTCCCCCCAAGAACGGTAGGCGAATGCGATGCGTCGCAATTTATTTAATCTTCCACTCCCAATCCCCCATTTCATCCTTTTCCGATTCCATCCGCGATAGTAGAGAGGAGATAGGTCTGGATATTCTCTTTCAATAACACCCCATTCATTGGCACGATTCTCGTCTTCGTTCCTTCTGACCGCAATCTGAACTTTATGCCGCCCGACGAACTCGGACAGATCCTGGCATTCCTTCAACTCCTTCTCCAAGTCCTTGTCGTAGAACCCAAACCACTTTAGATTGTCTGATTTCCATTCCTCTTTTTTGGGGGCATCAGGGAACATATCCGAGCGGTAGGTGACATCCGCATTAACTGCCATCGTGGTATTTATATTTCCGAAGAATAAATATGCCACTGAACTACCGCACCTATCCTTCTTGCCTTTCTTGCGGTCATACGCCCCGTCTTTTTCCATCTGCTGATCCAATTGGTCGTACAGACGCTGGTAGTCATACTCACTGCATATCTTTTCCTCGAAGACGTAATAACAGTGGTACTTGTATAACGAGTGCTCATCGTCATCGCCTGCGAAATAGGAACTACTCGTGGTAATAAGAGTAGGTCGGTAGGTCAACTTGTTTTTAAACTCGTCGAATTTGCAACTGCCATTATCTACATCGATGACTATCACATTCGAATAGTTCCACGCTTTAATCATTGACCCCACCCACTTGAATTGGTCTTTATTAAAACACCCGACTGCTGTCACATATCCAGAACTGATATCCTTTGCAAGGTCAACTATTGTTCCTTCCTTGCGTCGGAGAACAATAGTCTTCATTAGTTGGTCTCTTTCTTCCCCTTCTTCTGGTTTCTTATCCAAACTGATTGTTGAAGCTGCATATACAAAACGTAATTCCTCCATATATTTTTTGTTTACCTCTTTACATAAGTATAACAAAAAATGAAGGAGAACGTCTGAAAATCTTCGGGAAAATAAGTTGTCGATTGGTTGTCGACTGATGTCAATGACTATTGTTGTCCCACTATTTTGGAAAAGGATACGAACCTCCATATATTATTATATTCCCCCCTAATATATGTATCATCGTCAAAAAAATAGAATTGGGACAGTATTATTGCAGCTTGAGAATAAATTCAATCACTCAAGCAAACGATTATAGTAAAAAAAAAGATGCGAGCACAATGCCTACATCCTTTTATTAATATATATAAAGTACCTATGCTTATTCTCCTTCCAATCTATCCAATAGCGCAGATAGTCTGCATACTTCAGCCTGTAGGCTATCAATAGTGTTCTCTTGGCGAATAATTATTGCTTCAAGTTCTTCTTGTGGAATGGCAGTGTACTCACCACGACACTCCTTAAAGCATTCGATCGTTTTTATGGCAGGTTTGTAGCCTTGTTTTGCGGCTTCCTGTAATAAACTATCTGCTTCGACTTGTGTCCGTACACGCTTAATTCCGACAGGTAAAGGTTGAACTTCAGCATTGCAGTAATATGATGCAGCCATGATATATTGTGCTCTTGCATCGCCTTGTGCGGCTAATGCCGAATAATATTCCATTGAATCCACACTCTTCAGAACGCAGCCACGGATTTCGTATTCCTCTTCAGTGTATGGACATTGTTTGGGTTTATTGCCGCATGCGATAGCTATAAAGCATATTGGCAAGATAAATAAGAGTTTTTTCATATATGTATTATTTCTTTAGATACTGAGAGATATAAAAGGATTTGAAGTTCTCATCATCTTCTGGATAACCACTCCAATGGCAATATCTACTCCATAATAATGCTTTCAATGTGATAGGGACGCCATCTCCATCACTGAAATGCCCTAAACCGTGCATCTTGTAATCTGCAAGTATTTGGCGCAATTCCTCTGCATCAGGATAATGCATTTGCACCCAACATTTTTCGTAAAATGCAAACATACCATTCTCGCCTTTACATGATTCTTCCGTCCCGTCATAATATTTACACAGAGAAATATACTCTTCCCTTGCCTTTGGCTTATACATCTTAAGATTTTATTATAGGGTAGTACAATATCAAGCGTGCTAAAAAGCCATATATAGTATTAAATTAGCACATGTCAACTTTTAGCACTCTCTTGCTCCTGTTTGTAGTTCAAATACATCTAAATTATTTAGGAGAGTTACAGGTGGATAAGTGCAATAAAGTTCGACCGTTGTTTATACCTTACAAAAATAGTATTACAACAATTCGGAAGAAAATTCTTACCCTATTCTTTGTTACTCATAATACTTTTCATTTCTATTTTAGTTATTCATCATCCTCTGTTTCATCATCATCCTCATCCTCTATTTTTTCGAATTCAGCAAATCTCACTCTATATTTATATCTGAAATCAGTTTCTGTATAACCGATAGAAGTAAGGTAGTCATGAGTTTCATTGTACTCGTCGAAGTAATAGGGGGCAACCCATTTTTGGTATTCCTTCCATACTTCATCACACCCTTCTTCAAACTCAACTTCGTCTTCGTTTCTTGCCTGTCCGTCTAAAAATTCAGTTAGACAATCAGTTATCTCATCCAGTCCCCATTCACCGAAAGTCCACCACATACATTTCGTTTGACTTTCCTCATAAGAATAACTACTCCTACCATCAACATGTTCCTTGAGATAGTTGAGATAATCTTCTAATGTCATAAAAGTCGTAGATACGAATGTTTTCTGATGTTCCACGAACTTCTTCAATTCTTCAACTGTAACTATTCTTTTTTCTTTGTTAATTACTCGTTTTTCACTAACCTCTTTACTTGCAGTTGCACACGCTGCAATTTCCTGTGCATTAAAATTTTGACTGTTCATATTATTTAAATTTTTTGGTTGGTTGTTACTTTTTTTTGTTTGTTTTTGCTCTTTCAAATTCAATATAAAGATAACAATTTTATTTTGTAAAATAAGATAAATCTTAACAAATGATAAGTTAATATTAATATCAGTTGGCACTCCCATGTTCATCGTTATGCCGCCTTCTTCACTTTATAAGTTTTACAACGTCCATCTCCCGTATGCCTTGCAGAAACAACAAGCCAATGGTCTCCGCAATCTTTGGCGTAGTAAGCCTCAACGACTTTATCAAACATCTCATTAGCAACAACCAACTGGTCAAGGACCTTATCATCAGATGGATCTAGTTGACCGAGTTGAGTAGCTACGTCGTCCCATACTTTTTTAAGTTCTTCCTTGTCCATACCAAGGAAATCGTTAGAATACTTCTTGTCTCTTTTTGCAACTGCACTTCCAGCTCCTGGAACCTCCATGCTTAAATGTTTTTTTGCCATATTATATAAAATTTTATTAATATTTTCAAGGTGGTGATTGGAGGGGGGATCATCCCCAAAATTCTTCACTCATAATCTTTAATTTTTTGTTTGTTTTTTACTATTTTTTTGTTTTTTCTTTACTTTTTTAATTTAATACAAAGATAATAAATTTATTTTGTATAACAAAATAAATCTTAATAAATGATAAGTTTTTATTAATCTCAGTAAACTTTTTATCTTATGCAAGATAGAAGTGCCGTCAGAAAGAAGATATGGAGGTTCTGTGTGGGGAGGGAATGATGATGAGTGTTTGGGACAGCATATGCATAAATATAGTAGGAGGAGCACGACCTTCTACGATATAAAAATAAAACGAAAAATTATTATGATACAAAGAGAAGAATTAAAGAATTTACTTGATTGTGCTGATCGAGTGTTTAATGAGACGGTTGAAAAATCTAAAATCAACGACACGGGGATCACTTTCGTAGATAAGGGAAACAACACAAGTTACACCTTTAGGGTGTTCGACATAGACATGAACAGTAAAGGTCGATGCCGCATCTACATAATGCTGGACAATAGTTCCCAAGAACACCAAACAATATACGACAACACTCGTGTTTTTATCCGTTTCAAGGGGATACCGCTGTATGATTACACCAAGATGAACCTGACAAATCCAACCCTCTCTTGGCTAGGAACCAACAACTGTTTTCCTACGAAGGATAATAAATACGTGATTCGTTTTTCCCGAATGGGGCAATGTTACACCATAAATTCATACATGGTGGGGGATGAGGTGTTTTTTGATTATTTAATAGCTTACTCGTCGGACTTATTTTCCGAAGGTTACTCGGTAATTGTATATGAAAAACCAGAGATCAAAGACAAGAAAGTCGAGAAGATAGAAAAAACGCATTTTAAAGACTCTGTAAAGACGTTTACAGATTTTGTGAGTGATGATCTATAAGGCTTCTCAAGCGCTTTGTCGGGGCTAACTGGAATCTTTTTGTCAACTTGCCTCGCCAAAGCGCTTGAGATGGATGTTAATAAGTTAAAGGAACGTGTGCACGTGCGAAGGAAGACCTACAGCACCTCACCGTTCTTCTGCTCGCAATTGGCAAGGGCTCTTTGGGTGAATTCCCACGCACGGTCAATGACGTTTATTGACGGGCAGTCGATCGAATTAGCCAGCATCCCTGTCAAAATACAGCCGTATAGGTAAGTTTGTTTATCCATTGTCTGGGGTCAGTATTATTATGCAAAATGCAATCATTATAAATAAGACTTTTTGACTTCTTCGCTAACCTTCAGCAAGTCTCCATAATCATCTATAGTATATAACTTGCCATCAAAAAAGATGAAACCTCTCAATTCGTGTTCGGGTTTCTCACTTATAAATAATTCAGGAACGGAAACATCTAAAGCGGCGGCAATATTTGCTAATACACTATATGTTGGATTTCCATTTAGCGCCCGAGATATTACTTCTCTGTTTCCACCAATTTTCTCAGCAAGTTCTTGCATCGAAATTCCACGCTCTTTCATCAATTCCTTTACCCGTAATTTTCCTTCTATGCTATGAGAGGGCATTCTATTATACGCTCTTTTTTCTTCCATATATTTCTTTGTTGATTTAAAAATCACCGCAAAAATACTGCTTTTTCTTGAAAAAAACAAATAAAAATCACAAAAAATGAAAAAAAAGTGATTTTTTTGTCATTTTTCTTCAAAAAAATTTGCATATGTCGTGATTTATTTGTACCTTTGCAGTGTCAATAGAAAAGAAAATAGTAATTTATAAATCACAAACAATATTAATAACTTAAAAATAGGAGATAAAACAATGAAAGCAATCGTTGCATTAAACAACAAAGGTATCAACGCTTTAGTAGTAAACAACAAAACGGCACGCCACGCAGCAGTAATTGCTCGCAGAACAGGTTCTGAAGAGATGGGTATTATGAAGAGCCTCCTCATTGACACACTGAAGGCAAAGTTGCAAGCAGGCACCGCACACTTTTGGTATCGCAAAGTATCGACTAACGAGGTGCGTGAAGCCTGGGGCACCACTAATCACCCCCTGATGGCAAACAAGATTATCGGTACAGGCTATAGCGGAGAACAGGTTAACACCGTTAAGTATTGGGACATCGAGAAAGGCGCATTTAGAAGCCTTAGATACGAAACCCTTTTAGCAGTAGCATAATGTCAAACAAGGTGGGTTGAGGGTAAACCTCGGCTCACCGCAAATAAAAAATGATATGGAAACAGCAAGATATATATTAGACATCTTCAAGCATTACACAGCAATTATCCTGTCATGGGGGTTCTGCCGCCCTATTGCTATTGAAGAGAATGAAGAAGGAATTGGAGGGCTTCTTTTCAATGTAAATGGTTTTAAGTTCACGGGACAGGTGAAGGTGATGCTGAACTTCATAGATACATTCGACATTTATCTTCTGAAGAACGGCAAAGTGGTAGATACCATCAAGGACGTTTATTTAGACAGCCTCGTCACGGTGATAGATAACCGCGTTGAGCACACCGATGACTATGCACAGCGTGTAAAATCAACTTACTGTAAACTTTAATCCCAATAGAACTATGAACGTAGTATTACTTTGTAGAGTTAGCACAAACCATCAAGATTACCATCGCCAAATCAACGAACTGACAGAGTTCTGTGAGCATCAGGGGTGGCATATAGAGAAGATTTTCGCCAATAAGGTTAGCGGTGCCAAGAAAAACGAAGAGCGCCCTGAGATTCAGGAAATGATTACGTACGTGCGCGCTCATAATATAGATAAGGTTGTAGTATTAGAGATAAGCCGCTTGGGTAGAAATACCTTAGAAGCTCTGAAAGTAATTCAGATGCTCAATGAGGAAGGGATTTGCCTGTATGTTAAGAACTACAATTTGGAAACCATTATCAACGGCAAAGTCAATCCTGTGGCAAGTCTGATATGTACAATATTACTTGAAATATCGAGCATGGAAAGGCTTACAATAGTCGAGAGAATGACATCAGGGCGCAATCAGTACATCGCCAAATGCCGTGAAACAGGCAAAAAGATGGGGCGCCCTGAGACATACCGAAAGAGCGAGGATTCTTACAGAGAACAGTATGCAAAAGACATATCTCTTCTGAAGAAAGGCATAAGCCTACGAAACATCAATGCCATAACAGGAACATCCATAATGACATTGCGAAAACTGAAGACAAAATTCGCGGATTAGATTAGAGCGCTTTAACAGGGTGCTCTTTTTTGTATGTTTTTTCGATGCGAATAGCTATGTTAATATCGTCTTTCCCAAGGGGTTTATACTTTCAAACATAACCTCCTACTGTTTTTCTCTTTCCACGACAACACTTTGATTAGCACTAAGATTAAATCTGCACAAAAATGTTAATAATAACCACTTTATCTATGAAAAATTTGTTTTTTTCAAAAAAAAAGTGTATCTTTGCAGGCAAAATTGACTGCAAACAAAATGAGCACTTCAGAACTACAAAGAAGAACTGCAATTAACATTCAGGAGAAAGCAAACCTGATCTGGGCTATTGCCGACAAGTTGGTGGGAACATACAAACCCCATGAGTATGGTGATGTAATCCTTCCAATGTGCGTTATTAAGCGTTTCAGCGATACTTTAGCCGCAACGAAGGACAAAGTATTAGAGACAGATGAGATACTGTCTAAGCGCGGCATACAGGTTAAGGATGGATTCTTGCGTGAGGCTTCGGGCTATCAGTTCTATAATACATCCAAATTCACCTTTGAAGGATTGCTGTCTGATGCTGATAACATCGCTGATAACTTTAGAAGTTATTTGCAGCACTTCAGTCCCAATGTCATTGACGTTATAGAGAAGTTCGATTTTGAGAAAGAAATCTCTAAAATGGATGACGAGGGGAACCCCATCCTTTACAATGTCATTCAGGAGTTCTGCTCCAAGAAAGCCTACATGGGTGCCGATGCCATTAGTGCCGTGGATATGGGCTATATATTTGAGGAATTGGTTAGGAAATTCTCTGAGAGTTACGATGAGCAGGCGGGAGCACACTTTACCGCCCGTGATATTATCTATCTGATGGCTGAGATTCTTGTGGCTCCTGATAGAGAGAAGTTAGAGAAGGAAGGCATTACTGCTACAATGTATGACATGGCAATGGGTACAAGTCAAATGCTTGATTGTTTGTCGGAGAAATTATACGAAATAGATGCTGATGCTGCACTCACCGAGTTTGGACAGGAATTGAACGCAAAGACATTCGCAATTGCAAAGGCAAATATGCTTATCAAAGGAGGCGATGCTGAGAACATGAGGCATGGCAATACGCTTTCCGATGATAAGTTCAAAGGCTATTTGTTTGACTATATTATCTCGAATCCCCCATTCGGCATTGAGTGGAAAAATGAGAAGGCAAAAGTTGAAGAGGAATATCGCCAAGGTGCAGCAGGACGATTTGAAGCAGGATTACCCGCAATAGGTGATAGTCAGCAATTGTTTGTTCTCAATGGCATTGCAAAGTTGAAAGATACGGGAAGAATGGCTATCATTCAGAATGGTTCCCCGTTGTTCAAAGGAGATGCAGGAAGTGGAGAAAGCAACATCCGTGGTTATCTGATAGAACATGATTGGTTGGAAGCAATAATTCAGATTCCGAATGACATGTTCTACAATACAGGCATTGCCACTTACATTTGGGTTGTCACTAAACACAAGAGCCTTGATAGATTAGGCAAAGTACAGTTAATTGATGCAAGCAAATGTTGCGAGAAAAGACGTAAGCCGATTGGAAACAAGCGCAATGAGTTTACAGACAGATGCATTGAACTCATCTCTGAAGCATACAAAGCCTTTGAAGATGGAACGTGGACTGATGGGGATTTGAGCGTAGAGGTGAAGATAAAGAATCGCTATGACTTTAAATACACAAAGGTTGTAGTTGAGCAACCTCTATTAGATGAAAATGGGAAACCAATTCTAAAGAAGGGACAGCCTCAACCCGATAGCAGTAAAAGAGACACAGAGAGCATTCCATTTACGGAAGATACTGATGAGTACATGAAGAAGAATGTACTCCCGTATGCTCCTGACGCATGGATAGACACGAAGAAGAGCAAAGTGGGATATGAGATACCTTTTACCCGTGAGTTCTACAAATATGTAGCTCCACGCAGCAGTGAAGAGATATTCGCTTCTCTGCAAGATTTAGAGAAACAAGAACAAGAACTTCTTCAATCCATCATGCACTAATGAAAAGAGAAATGAAAGATAGTGGCATTCCTTGGATAGGTGCAGTTCCTGCACATTGGAATATTGTACGCACAAAGAATGTTTTTGAAATAGGGAAAGAACTCGTTGGGAGTAGTTCTTCTTCTACACAATTGCTTTCTCTTACAACAAAAGGTATTAAACAAGTAGAAATTGGCAGTACATCAGGAAAGGTGCCTGATAGTTATGACACATATCAAAGAGTGCATCCTAATAACATGGTGTTCTGTCTTTTTGACTTGGATTGTTCTGCTGTTTTTTCGGGGGTCAGTCAATATGAAGGAATGATTTCTCCTGCTTATAAAGTTGCAACACTACGAAGTGGATTCTATCCTAAGTTTTATGGATATTGGTTTGATTATATTTTTGATGGCAGAAAATATAAGTACCTATCAAAGAATATCCGATATTCTCTAACATACGATGAATTTGCTGCATTGGGAATTGTTGCCCCTAAGTATGAAGAGCAACAAGCCATTGCTGACTTCCTCGATAAGAAATGCGATGAGATAGACAAGATGATTGCTATTCAAGAGAAGTTCATCGAAGAGCTGAAAGCCTATAAGCAATCTGTCATTACAGAAACAGTTTGCAGAGGACTTAATCCTAATGTTCCGATGAAAGACAGCGGCAGTTTATGGATAGGAAGTATTCCTACACATTGGGAATTGACACGTATCGGTGATATTGGAGAATATAAAAAAGGTCCATTTGGAAGTGCGATTACACTTGACATGTTTGTTCCAAAAGGAGATAAAACCATAAAAGTTTACGAACAACAGAATGCCATTAGAAAAGATTGGAGATTGGGCTATTATTACATTGATGAGAGTTATTTCAATACCCATTTAAAGGGTTTCGAAGTTTTGCCAAATGATTTAATTGTTAGTTGTGCAGGAACTATAGGTGAAGTATATCAATTACCTGCTGACATAGAAAGAGGTATTATTAATCAAGCATTGATGCGAATGAGAATCTCAAAAAGCATCAATCTATCGTATTTCCTTTATATTTTTGATTTGATTTTAAAGGGAGAAGCAGAAAGAAGTAGTAATGGTACTGCAATTAAAAACATACCTCCATTTAGCGTGTTTAAGAAGATATTATTCCCTCTTCCTCCTCTCTTTGAGCAACAAGAAATAGCAAACTATCTTGATAAGAAGTGCAGCGAGATAGATAAACTCATATCCATCAAACAACAAAAGATAGAGGAGTTGAAGGACTACAGAAAGTCTCTCATTTACGAATATGTAACAGGCAAAAAGCAAGTCGTATAGTATGGATATTTTCTATAGATTGGAACAACAAATGAAACGTCCGACTTCCCATCAAGAGGAACAGCCTGTACAAGAGGAAAAGAAAACAAAATGGGAAAAGAAGAAGGACATCGCAAAAGATGTTCTTGGATTTTTAGGTGTAGTTATTCCTGCTATTGTCCTATTTTCTGCACCTTGGTGGCTACAAGAATTATTTGGAGAAGAAACCTTCCACAATTCGGTAGTTATTGCATTTGTCATAGTTGCAGTATTCGTTTTAGTTATACTATTCTATGGGGTGTGGAGATTGGTTAACAAGAATATGGCAAACTCAAAATCAAAAACCAAAATCATTATAACAAGCATTGTCATATATGTGTTAATTGTTGCTTTATTGGTTGGTTTCATCTACATATGTGGTTTAATAGCGCCAACAGATGGAGTGAACGATGGACACTTACATAGATTATAATACAATATGGAAACACGGGAAAAGAACTTTGAAGCAGACATTGAGCAATATCTCATCACAGAAGGTGGGTATGTTAAGGGCACAATGGAAGGGTACGATAAGAAACGTGCCATCTATATGCCCACACTAATTCAATTCATCGAAAAGACACAGCCGAAAGCGTGGAAGAAGTATCAGGCTATCTATGGTGCCGATGCAGAGAACCAATTGTACAAGGTTTTCCAAAAGAATGTATCTGAGTTTGGGCTGATACATGTGCTTCGTCATGGTGTAAAGGATAAAGGCATTGAGATACGATTCGTGTATTTTGAGCCTGCATCTACCCTGAATGATGACTTGGTAGAAAAGTATAATAGCAACATATTGACTGAAACACGACAATTCTTTTATTCAGAGGAAAACCGCAACTCAATTGACATGGTTCTTTCAGTGAATGGTATTCCCGTGGTAGCATTGGAACTGAAGAATCAAATCACAGGGCAATCCGTAAACAACGCCAAGAATCAATGGAGATACAACCGCGATTGCAAAGAACTACTGTTCAACTTCAACACCCGCATATTAGCCTATTTCTGTGTGGATTTGTATGAGGCTCTGATGGCAACTCGATTGGAGGGAGAAAAGACGTACTTCTTGCCATTCAATCAAGGCTCCAACGGTGCAGGCAATGTAGGTGACGGTGGTAATCCTGAGAATCCTGATGGTTATGCTACATCCTATTTGTGGGAACGAGTTCTAAAGCGCGAGATGTTACTATCTCTCTTGCAACGCTACATAAGCAGGCAGGAGATAACATCTATTTCGCTTGTTAAGGGCAAACAGGTTAAGAAGACATCTGTTCGCCTCATTTTCCCTCGTTATCATCAACTCGATGTGGTAGAGAAATTAGTGGCAGACACAAAGAACCTGAAGGAGGGACGTTCATTCCTGATTCAGCATTCAGCAGGTTCAGGTAAGAGTAATTCAATAGCATGGCTTACCTATCAATTGGCATCATTGCACAATCTACAGGACAAGTCGATGTTCCAAACGGTATTTGTTATTACGGATAGGCGTGTCCTGAATCGACAGTTACAAGATACCATTTGTGGTTTTGAGCATAAGTTAGGACAGATTGAGACTATCACCGATAAGGACAATTCCTCAAAACTGAAGGACGCTATCAACGATGGAAAGAGGATCATTATTACTACTCTTCATCGGTTCCCTATCATATACAAGGAACTTGATAGTCATGCAGGTAAGAACTTCGCTATTATAGTGGACGAGGCACATAGCAGCCAATCAGGAAAGAGTGCTGAGAAATTGAAGGCGGCATTAGCAGATACTGATGAGGCACTAAAGGAAATGGCAGAATGGGAAGAAAAGACAGAAGCAGAGTTGAAGGATGAGATGGACGTAATGACTGAGACATTATTAACTCAGGGCAAACACAAAAACCTCTACTTCTATGCATTCACAGCAACGCCAAAGCCAAAGACATTGCAGACATTCGGAGAACCACAAGCGGATGGAACATATAGCGCATATCATCATTATTCCATGCGACAGGCTATTGATGAAGGCTTTATCGAGGATGTCCTGAAGTATTATACTACAATCGAAACATCGTATGAGATTGCTAAAGCAGTAAGCGAGAACCCCGAATATGAGGAACCGCCCGCAGCACGTGCAATTAGACAATACCATGATAACCATGAGTTCGTTCTTCAGCAGAAGGTGGCAGTCATGGTTGAGAAGTTCCGTGAAGTAACATTGAACAAGATAGATGGCAAGGCAAAGGCAATGGTAGTATCACCATCCCGTGCTCATGCTGTTCGCTATCTCTTCCTAATGAAAGAGTATTGTCAGAAGATGGGCTATAAGGACGTGCATCCATTGGTTGCATTCTCAGGAACTGTAGAGTATCAGGGGCAGGAATATACGGAGCCACAACTAAACACAACTGAAGAGTATAAAATCACAGAGGCTAATCTTCCTTTATATTTCGGCAGTGAACTCTACAACATCCTAATTGTAGCGGATAAGTATCAGACAGGTTTTGATGAGCCATTACTGCATACCATGTTCGTGGACAAGGGATTGCGTGGTGTAAAGGCAGTTCAAACACTATCCCGTTTGAACCGTCATTGCGATGGCAAAGTTGATACATACGTATTGGATTTTGTTAATGACGCTGATTCTATTGTTGAATCGTTTAAGCCGTTCTATGAAGATACAATCCTCTCTGAGGCGGTTGATGCTAACATGGTATATTCATACAAACAACAATTGGATGCATACCATCTATGGGGCGAAGAAGATGAAGATAAGGTTTATACCATCTATAGCAAGAAAGAGCAGAGCGCAACAGACTTGGGAAAATTATCAGGAGCCATTAAGCCTGTATTGGCGAGATATGAGGCATTGGACGAAGATAGCAGATTTAAGGCACGTTTCCTTGTGAAGAACTTTATCCGCTTCTATTCATACATGGCACAGGTTATTCGCACATTTGATAGAGAATTGTATAAGTCCTACATCTTTGCTGAGTTCCTTTACAAGTTCCTACCAAAGACACCGCATGAGAAAGTGGATTTGACGGGAAAGATTGCACTTATCAATAACAAACTAACTGAGACGTTCTCAGGTTCCCTTAGCCTACATCCAACCAAAGAAGATAAAACAATCAATCCTGAACAAGGAGGACAAGGAAATAAGTTTGAAACGAAACGCGATTTGCTAAAGAACATCATCGACAAAATCAATATCATGTATCAGGGTAAGTTCACAGAAGCCGATAGGGTTATTGTTGAGACGATATATGACAGGATGATACAGGGTGCCAATGCGGCTCTGAAGAAACAGGCAAAGAATAATGATGCTGAGATGTTTGCAAGTAGTATCTTCCCGAAACAATTTGAGAAGATTGCTCAAAAATGCTACATGGAGCAGATGGATGCTTTCGCTAAATTGTTTGAAGATGAAGAGTTCTATCAGAGAGTAATGCAGGAAATGGCGAAAGCAATGTATTTGAACTACAAACAGGAGCAAGAGAGTGCTAAAAGTTGACATGTGCTAATTTAATACTATATATGGCTTTTTAGCACGCTTGATATTGTACTACCCTATAATAAAATCTTAAGATGTATAAGCCAAAGGCAAGGGAAGAGTATATTTCTCTGTGTAAATATTATGACGGGACGGAAGAATCATGTAAAGGCGAGAATGGTATGTTTGCATTTTACGAAAAATGTTGGGTGCAAATGCATTATCCTGATGCAGAGGAATTGCGCCAAATACTTGCAGATTACAAGATGCACGGTTTAGGGCATTTCAGTGATGGAGATGGCGTCCCTATCACATTGAAAGCATTATTATGGAGTAGATATTGCCATTGGAGTGGTTATCCAGAAGATGATGAGAACTTCAAATCCTTTTATATCTCTCAGTATCTAAAGAAATAATACATATATGAAAAAACTCTTATTTATCTTGCCAATATGCTTTATAGCTATCGCATGCGGCAATAAACCCAAACAATGTCCATACACTGAAGAGGAATACGAAATCCGTGGCTGCGTTCTGAAGAGTGTGGATTCAATGGAATATTATTCGGCATTAGCCGCACAAGGCGATGCAAGAGCACAATATATCATGGCTGCATCATATTACTGCAATGCTGAAGTTCAACCTTTACCTGTCGGAATTAAGCGTGTACGGACACAAGTCGAAGCAGATAGTTTATTACAGGAAGCCGCAAAACAAGGCTACAAACCTGCCATAAAAACGATCGAATGCTTTAAGGAGTGTCGTGGTGAGTACACTGCCATTCCACAAGAAGAACTTGAAGCAATAATTATTCGCCAAGAGAACACTATTGATAGCCTACAGGCTGAAGTATGCAGACTATCTGCGCTATTGGATAGATTGGAAGGAGAATAAGCATAGGTACTTTATATATATTAATAAAAGGATGTAGGCATTGTGCTCGCATCTTTTTTTTTACTATAATCGTTTGCTTGAGTGATTGAATTTATTCTCAAGCTGCAATAATACTGTCCCAATTCTATTTTTTTGACGATGATACATATATTAGGGGGGAATATAATAATATATGGAGGTTCGTATCCTTTTCCAAAATAGTGGGACAACAATAGTCATTGACATCAGTCGACAACCAATCGACAACTTATTTTCCCGAAGATTTTCAGACGTTCTCCTTCATTTTTTGTTATACTTATGTAAAGAGGTAAACAAAAAATATATGGAGGAATTACGTTTTGTATATGCAGCTTCAACAATCAGTTTGGATAAGAAACCAGAAGAAGGGGAAGAAAGAGACCAACTAATGAAGACTATTGTTCTCCGACGCAAGGAAGGAACAATAGTTGACCTTGCAAAGGATATCAGTTCTGGATATGTGACAGCAGTCGGGTGTTTTAATAAAGACCAATTCAAGTGGGTGGGGTCAATGATTAAAGCGTGGAACTATTCGAATGTGATAGTCATCGATGTAGATAATGGCAGTTGCAAATTCGACGAGTTTAAAAACAAGTTGACCTACCGACCTACTCTTATTACCACGAGTAGTTCCTATTTCGCAGGCGATGACGATGAGCACTCGTTATACAAGTACCACTGTTATTACGTCTTCGAGGAAAAGATATGCAGTGAGTATGACTACCAGCGTCTGTACGACCAATTGGATCAGCAGATGGAAAAAGACGGGGCGTATGACCGCAAGAAAGGCAAGAAGGATAGGTGCGGTAGTTCAGTGGCATATTTATTCTTCGGAAATATAAATACCACGATGGCAGTTAATGCGGATGTCACCTACCGCTCGGATATGTTCCCTGATGCCCCCAAAAAAGAGGAATGGAAATCAGACAATCTAAAGTGGTTTGGGTTCTACGACAAGGACTTGGAGAAGGAGTTGAAGGAATGCCAGGATCTGTCCGAGTTCGTCGGGCGGCATAAAGTTCAGATTGCGGTCAGAAGGAACGAAGACGAGAATCGTGCCAATGAATGGGGTGTTATTGAAAGAGAATATCCAGACCTATCTCCTCTCTACTATCGCGGATGGAATCGGAAAAGGATGAAATGGGGGATTGGGAGTGGAAGATTAAATAAATTGCGACGCATCGCATTCGCCTACCGTTCTTGGGGGGAGTTAACGCCTGACCAGATTGCCATACTGCTTGCCAATTGGGCAGTTCAGATGTTCGACCTGCGGAAAAACGAAAAGAGTGATGAATACAAGTTCAATGGAAGGGACATTTACGGGTTGGTTAAAATGGCATTCAAAGAAGACCCTGCTACCTTACGGGATCGCTACAAGAAAGATGGAACGGTGCATGGGGTAGCGATTAGTCGGGTCTATCTTGCCCAACACCCAGGTCTGACCCATCAGGCCGTCCTTGGTCAATGGAAGAGACATCTAACAGAAGAGAAAATAGGCGAGTCCTATGATTGCAATGCGACCGATGCCCAGAATGCCGCTAGGATAGGAGTTAGCCAGCGATTAATAGCGGCATTTAGGAAGAGGCATAATCCATCTTGCGTCTCGAAAGGCGAAGTCACCCGATATGCGGTGATAGAGATGACCAAGGATGGGTGGTCTGTTGCGCGGACTGCAGAAATATTGGGGGTTTGTTCTTCAACGGTTTACAAGTATAGGCGGGACATCCTCAACCATAAATATAGTATGAAGCAAAATTACGACACTATGATTAATAATATGTATATGTACTATCCGCAAATGATGGATAGACCTACCTCAATTCAAGAGAGAAAGAAGAATACCGATGCTCTTCTCCCGCAAGAGGAGCAATTGAAAGCAAACTACGACTTTTCGCGTTCCATTCGCGATAATGTCAGTCTACTTGCGACAAAGGGGATTGTCATTTCTAAATCTTCACTGGGAAGATGGCTAAAAGAATATAAGCAGAGCAACGATGAAGTGGAATGAAGTTAGGACATTGGTTAAACTCGTCGATAGGGCTACGCACACTATTCGACACATTGGAGTAAATGACATCGGGATTGCTATCTCGTTGGTAGACATACCCGTTGTATTACTCGTTATGAAGGGGACAGTCAAGAGGTATAGGGAAGAGGTCCGATGGGCAGAGCAGTTCAATCTACCAGAACGGATTATCTCAACCTACTGCTTTTTCGAGAGTAACGATTCAACCTACGAACTGGTCAGCAACGACGCACCGATAGAGGTAATTCTACTGTCTTCTCAGCCAGATAGCGAAGGGAAATTGACATACGTAATTGCTTGTGAGAATGCCTACCTTCATCGCTTCAGTTCTCATCGCGCTATAGACAGAGACCCAAACCTTATCGAAATAATCAAAATCGAGCACATCTAATTGGTTTGTGATCCACTTTTCAATTACCTCCATCCCACGATTCCTACTTGGACTCGCGGGATGCTTGTTTTTACTATGTGTCTCGCTTGGGGACAAATTCTGGTGGATCATAAAGTCTGGTGTTTTCGATGACTGAATTTCTGGTCTCTCTCGCGCGCGTGAGTACCGTTTTTTGTAATAATAATTTTATTATTAAAATCGAATAGGAACGGGCACAAACACCCACATATGCTCAGGCGTACACAAGGGGCAACATATTCTCAAGCTGGTTTCTCACGCGCGCGCCCGTGAAATGGTGTGCTGATTTTGGTAATAATAATTTTATTATTAAAATCAAATAGGAACGTGCGCACACACCCACATATGCGCAGGCGTACACACATTACAATGGAATTCGAAAGCCCAAAAATGCGAAAAAATTTGCATATGTCAGAAAAAAGCAGTACCTTTGCGCCGTCGTTTAAAGCGACTTAAACACGTCCCATACAGAATGGGAAGGTAGCAATTATTCGGCGTTAGACCAGAAATACACGCGGATGAACGACTGATTGGGAGTTAATAAGACCGAATCCCTCACTCTCCGC
>AUXO011862288.1_pt1 | contig 19044 bp, 32 predicted proteins | sample 768731 | NCBI WGS metagenome assembly AUXO01 (sample SAMN02715735, study PRJNA202380) | gut metagenome | biome: sheep rumen | host: Ovis aries | place: New Zealand: Palmerston North
GCCAGATGACTTACCATTTGTCCTCACTGCCTTACATATTTATTATATCATAATTTTTACTGTTTGTCAATATTTAACTTAATATCATGCTCATGAAGAAGTTCAATCAAGTCATTAGTGAGGTTAATCAAAAAACCTTCTTCTTCATCAGAAGTATCATGCCAATCAAACTTCTCCATGAGTTCATTCATTGCTCTATCAAGCGCCAGTAAAGACTGCTTCATATTTTTCATTCCTTTCTTTATCTTACATATTAATTATACTATAATTCATATAAAAAGTCAACTATTAATCTTCATTAAATTCTACTTCAATGTTATTTTGTTCACAAAAATACCATTCAACATCTTCTTCTGAGATATAATTAAAATAACGATAGGAATCTTCTGCGTTTTCACGAGTCATGAAATCATCTAGCATACAATCAACTCCTCCTGTCATTTTCTAAAATAATTATAGCAGAATTTAATATAAAAGTCAAATGGAGGAAAGAGTTATTTTATAGGATAACTCTTTCCCCGGATTGATGATCGCGCAACCATCAATCCCTAGCTTACCTCTGGCTAGCCCGTGCTTATATCGAAAGCAAACCGAGCGATTTCACCTTCAACCGGATTCTCAAGGATCAATGTATCGTGTTGTTCTACGGATTTTTTTATGAGGTGTTCCCTCAGCTAGAAAAAAGCAAAGTCTAACAGCTTTGACTATTAGTGTCACTCCGGAATGGCTTCTATAGGTGCTAATAGCATCACCTAACTACTTTAACTATCGTGAGTAGCCAACGCTTATTATGGGTTGCTATAGCGCGGCGATAATAAGGCGCCGCAAATGGTACTGGTGAGAAGGATCGAACTTCCGATGCCAACATTAAAAGTGTTGTGCCTTACCACTTGGCCACACCAGTATAGGGTTGAATAATCAACCCAAATTTTTTACAGCCAATTAAAGAAATCGAAGAGTGTAGGGAAATCTTCAGCCTTATCAAGTGTGACATGGTAAGAACCATAACGCTTACAAAATGCATTTAGCTTATCCCGATATGCTTGCTGCGCTTTAATCATAGCCTGTCGAGTTTCTTCAACTTCAGCGGCCATTGCTTTACGCTCCGCGACCTCTTTTTCTTTCTTTTCTTTTGCGACAAGAGCTTCACGCTCTTTGCGGATCTTTTCTCGATTTTCCTGTTCCTTTAGTTCAAATTCTGCTTTGTTCGCAGCCTCAACTGAATCATAAAACCGGTTTGTCTTGTCACTATAAATTTTAATAGCCATAATTCATGAACCTCCTGTTGTTCATTTAATTTTATTAGTTGGAAGGGAGAATCCCTTTTCTCCCTTTCAACATTATTATTATATCATGATTTTCACTAAAAGTCAAATATTTAACTAACTTCAACCCAACCATATACTCCCGGCTACCATACATTATTATCAATAGTATTTTCCCAAGTTTTATCATTATGTGTTACTCTATCTCCAATCATATATGGATTTGTACTATCGGGTTGTTCCCATTCAGGAATTACATCAGGACTTGGAATTAAGACTTTAGCATATAGACTAGGCGCGGCAACAGGAGTCCAATCAGGTTGGGATACGTGCGGCTGTAATACTTTGTATAACACATTCTCGTATCGTACCCTATCGTTAGCAAAATAACCTACTCCATCACCAGACCATTGCGGGTATAATTCTTTAGCTTCAAGCGCATCTGTGTCATCTAAAGAAATTGCCGCTTTTTCTATAAGAGGACGTAATTTTCTCGCTAATTCTGTGAGTGTCATTATTCATCAACCCCCAATAGAATTTTTGCCGCGGCAAGTTCATCTTCTAATTCCGCGATTCTATTTGTACGCTATGCTAATAAAAGAATATACTAGTCTTTATCATAGACATTACAGTCAAACTCATAGCCGCTAATTTCTCCATCCTAAGTAATTTTAGTAAATTTTTGAACATTTATAGGAACATATACTTGGTCGTTTAAAATTTCAAATTGTTTGGGCTCTCCATTACTATAAACGTGTTCAATATATTTCATAACATCACCCACTTATATTCGCACGCCATTTATTTATGTTAGTTGTATATGTAGAAGTACCTTTTTGAGGAATATATAGTAACCGCGCGCCAACATTCTTTCCTCCTGTCGCGATAGTTTGCCGCACAGCATAATAGAATAAGCCATTATTTTCTGCGCCAAACCAAGGGCCACCATAGATATAAGTTTGTGTACCGCTACTTACTTGAGCACTAAAATTATAATCTCCTACTGGAGTAATAGAATTAGCATTACTATTCATTTCTATAGGTATAAATAGCCAATCATTGTTAGTATCATAAGAGAAACCAGAAATCCAACCATTAGCGGGAGGTGTAGTAAATCCTAACTGTGTATAATCATTTGTAACAGTATTAGAGTAATTAAAGTTATTACAAATGTAAGGTATATGTTTAGAAGAAGATACATTATTAATTAATAAGTCCCCTATTTCATCCCACATATTACCAAATAAGTTTTCATATCCACGATAACTAATAGCGACTTTCCCATTAGTTGTTTCTGTATGTGTTTCTCCATTATACTCAAACTTTGTACTCGCCGCCATGCCGCTAGCATTACCTAAACTCTGAGTAGAGCCAGTAGTAGCGGCAAATAACTCGGAGTTATCTCCAGCCTATAAATCACAAATACCTTTGTAAAAATATTGTTGAAGGTTTAAAGATATTTCAACCATTGCTAACATTTGTTGCGCGCTAATTACTTTACTAGTAGTAATATGCCATCCTTCACCACGATTATTAGCTAATTGTTCACCTTCTAAAATGGTTAGTTTATTATTAAAACCACTAATTGGTTTGGCCTCTGAAACAGAACTTAATTTCATATTGGTAAAGTCAGGATAGACAATATCTTGGAAGCTAGTAGAGTCAGAAGCATCAATTGAACCTTCATAGGCGGATAATAGTACATAATCTAATTCGTTATTGTTAGCATCAATAAAGAGAGGATGTAATTTATAGCCTACACGCGCAATATCAGATAATTGAATAATTTCTTCTGTAGGTATAATGCCATAGCTGGTATTTTTGCTACTTAGGACAGTGCGCTTATAATAGAATTTAGGTTGATAAACTAAAATTTGATAACCATTTAATGGATTATCTTCATAATTGCTTTCCCCATAGAAAGCAACGATGTTACCTTGGTCATCAACCATACAGCGCTTGCGGCCGCCATACATATGGAATGTATTAAAATTAGCGGTTGCCGCGTCATCAGTTGGGGTAATAACAGAGGTAGAATAATTAATACGCACACCTACGATACCAGTAGAAGGTTTGGTTGGATCATCGGTTGGTTCAGGTGTGCTACCACCGCCACCTCCGTTTAAGATCATAGATTCTGTTGCGGTAGAACTGGCTGTAATATTACCATCTGGTCCAACGATAACAACTTTATTCGCATTTTGCGCACCTAGATTAGTATTAGCATTTTGTAACGCATTGGATATTGCTTTTTGAGTCATTGTTCCATCGGTATTGTCACCAGTTGTATTATAATATTTGACTACATTATTTAATGTAGTAGTAGTATTATCAGGATAAGTTGTAATTAAATTTTGTACTATACTATTATCCTTACTAGCCAGTGTTTCTAAAGTAAGAGTTAGTTTTTTAATTTCAGTGTCCGCCGCAGACTGAATGTCATCTAAAGCTTCTTGTGCGGCTTGATTATTAGCATTTGTTTGCTAAGTAATAGATTCAATGTTATTTAAAGCCGCATTAGCTTGCTGTACGGCTTGCTGAGCTAACGCGGCATAAGTTTGAATCTGTCCTTGGGGAGACAGTGCTTGCCCAAGGATTACATCTATAATATCCATTGTATCACCTCGGATAAGTATTTAATTATTTTTTATTGAGCATTGACATCTCCCGCTCCAGTTTCGTACTCTTCAATAGCTTGATAAACTTCAGTTGAATATTCTTCTAATTCGATAGGAGAATATAACTTATGATCTAGTTGATCAGCAATAAAGTCATTGTCTGAGCTGAGAAACTGAATTGGAGTCTAGATCTAATTGATAGGGTGCTGCCACGCGTAGCCCACAAGTAAATGCATTAACGTTACTGTGCGATCTTTAAGTTCTTCAGTGCTCTGTAATAATATTTTTCTCCCCTGATGAAATGCCTCTAATAATTCTTGTGCAGTAATATCTAAATATTTTATTGTATAGTTTTTATTATTAATAGTAGTATAAAATTGGCGCACTTCTACCACCATTGGAGATAAATTATTAATTCCTTCTTCTATTTTATTTAATTTAGCAGATGTAACTTTGTCTCCTGGCTTCCATTCAGTTTTTTCGTAAATAACGGGTTCACTGTCTTGAATATCAATAATATCTTCTTTCGCTGGCATAATTATCACCTCTTATTGTTATCCTTGGTCGGGAGGTGTAACAGACCTTCCATAAAATTGATCTACATAATGCGATGTCTACTAAGTATATAGCATTAAAATATCTGCTTCACTCGGTGCGAACCAATATACTACAGGATTTAAATCTCTAGGTTCTGGACTAAGGCAGGCAAACATTATACCTTCACCTGTATATTGTCCTATGCTTGTGAGTCGAAGGTAACTATTACTACCTTTTCCTTGTAAATATACTATAATATTTATACCATGTATGAAAGCATTAACAAGATCATTAGCAGTATACTAAATACTTAGAATAGTCATTGTACTTGTACCATCAAACTGAATTTCACGTGAAGAAATAGGAACAATGATTGTTTGTGCGCTCGCGATTCCTCCTTCAATTTTATTTAATTTTTCAGATGTGACTACATCTCCTGACTTCCATGGAATTGGAATATAATTAAGTAATTCGTTAATATCATTAGTATTTTCTTGTTCTGACATAGTTATCACTCCTTTAATATCATATTATCAGCAGTGCCAATATCTACTATATCGCTTGTTGCGTCTGAATCACTTGGTTGATTAGTACCACTACCGCTGGCTCCGCCAAGTTTAATCCATTCTTTGTCACTAGTTGCCATATAAACTTCTAGGCCACCGCTATCACCTTTTAAGACAACAGCGACTGACCCTAATGTTATATAATGTGGGTCAATATTATCTAAATCTGCGGTGGTATCACAATAATGTTCATAAGTTACTACATTATCTAAATTACCTCGTTTTGTCATTATATTTGCCATATTATCACCCCACTTTTAGTTCCCAACCATATACGCCTGGTGCCCAACTATTATTATTTACTGTGCTTTTATAAATTTGACCGCTCTTGTCAGGGTAATATACTTCATCGCCTTCTTGATATGTATCATGCGCACCAGTAGGCTGTTTCCATACGGGGATTTCACCGGGTAAAGCAACTTCTACAAATAAGGCCGCGGCGGTATCTGGTGTCCAATCAGCTTGAGAAGTATGTGCTTGTATTACTTTATATAATACATCATTATAACGAATACGGTCGTCAACTTTATAGGCTCTGCCGCTTTCCCATTGCGGGAAAAGCTCAATGCCATTAAGCGCGTCTTCATCGGTTAAGGTGGTTGCCGCGGATTCAATTAATGTACGTAGTTGGCGCGCTTTTGCTTTTGTAATCATGTTTCTTCACCACCTAATAGTATATTAAGAATATCATCTGAAGTTGTTTCAGGCTCTGGAATTAGTTCATTAGTTTCTTCATATGTATAAGGGCAAGGATTCACATCTACAGCATCACAATATATAAAATTAGTTTCTTTTTGTAAAATTTTATAGCCTTGATCACTATAAGTATAAACTCGCCCATTATCTAAAACTTTTTGTACAATCATATAATTATTCCTCCAAATATGTATAAACTGAAGGGTCAGGATAGTTTGTTGCAGTAGTATATGCCTATAAAGTGCCTACAGGGACATAAATTTTACAATCTGCCGGAAGATTCCAAAAAATTAAGCTTTCTTCTAATTGAGGTGGGGCGGATGATTGAAAATGAATTTCTGATAATACAGCAGCATTATAAAAAGCAGTTTTTTCAATAAATTGCAAAGTAGATGGAAACGTGATCTATCTTAACCATTGTGCTTGATAAAAAGCTGAAGGGCCAATCTTCTGTAGTTCTGGATAAAATTCAAAATATTGTAAATGGTCTGTATAAAAGCATTTATTTTGAATGATTAATGTAGCGAAATATAAATATTGTCCACGTAATGAGGCACAGCCGGAAAAAGTCTATGTACCTGAAGTATATGTACTACTAAAAGGAAAAGCAACGTATTTTAATGATGTGGCTTTTTGAAAAGCTCGTGGATTGATAGATCGAAGATTTGGTGGTAATATTACTGCTTTTAATTTAATACATTCTTCAAAACTAGATAATGATAAATCTTTATTATAAAGACTTGTTAATGGCATTGTAATTGACTATAAATTATCACAAGATGTGAATGCTCGTGTACCAATTGCCATATTTTTCCCTAATTCAACTTTTTGAATTAAGGATATAAAAAAATACTGCGAAAAAGTGCCTGTTGAATTAGGATTGGCAATTAAATTACAAGCAGAGCTTGTACCGACAATCATACCCATTTTATTTATTGTAATACTTAGTATATAAGTTCCTTTTGTATTATAAGTATGTTGAGTCTATACATTACTCAGTGAATTTGTATTCAACTAACCATAAGTATTGTCTCCCCATTCAATTTGTGCACTACCATTTAAAGTAAAGCATAATTTAATTGTTAATTCATCTTCAGGAATATTGATATAAATTCGTGTTTTGTTATCATTTGTAATATAATTTTGTCCAATCGCTAATGCAGAACGTTGTTGTATGATATTTTGTGCATTAGTAAGTGACCAATTCCATCCTTGTGCGATTAAACCATCGTGTACTGGATTAGGTGGTAACTAAGTTAAAGATAAAAATTCTTCTTTACTATAAGAATATCTAATTGTCCCATCATAATCAATGAAAATAACATCATTTTCTTCTGCAACGGGTAATTGCTCTGGGACTTCTGGTAATATATAACTTACTTCTTCATTATAAAATCCAGCGGGAATGACTAAATTATTATCTACTTCTTGTAAATCGTTAATAGTTCTCCGTATAATTGAACCAATAATTTCCTGCCCTGTGCTATCATGCGCAGTAATACCCTATAACAGAGTCTATACAGTAACAGTATCATTAGAAGTATCAACACCGCCATCACTGATAGTGCCACCACCTTCCACGTCACACATAGAAATAAGCATCCATTCTCCATTTGAATTGGCAATGTATACTTCTACCCCACCAGATTCACCTTTTAAAACAATCGCCGTTGAACCTAATGTAGAACGCTATATTGGTATATTTAATAAATCCGCGGCTGTATCACAAACGTGTTCATAGGTTACTATGTTATCGAGAGAGCCGCGCCTTGTCATGACATTCATATATTATTGTACCTCCTATAATATAAAAATTAAGAGGTTACTCTTGCGCGAAGACGACTTGTAATGAGGCCGGAACTATCACCTGGCCACCACTAACCATCCCATGCACCGACAGTGGAATTATTTTTGGTAGGAGAAAGTTGATAATAGGCACCTGCTGTGAAAAAAGTAACTCCGTCATTGTTTCCATCTCCAATTTGTGCACCACAATAAACATTATTAAATGCCTATTTAAGATGATTATCCGGTAATATCAGTAAGCCTGATTCATATAGAATACTTGGGACACCATTTTCTAATCCTCGTCCAATTTCAATATTTGACCATTTTCTCCCAGTTCGGGCGGCTGATCCATCAATAAGGAATACCTCATTTCTACCATATTGGTCTTGAGTAGAACCACCAAAAGTGCCTTGAGCTTTAGGCTAAGAAGTAAAAGCCATATTATATGTTTGTCTATTATACATTACACGTACAATACCAGGAGTGGGAGTGGATATACCCTTGGGGTCTGGCTAACAAAATTCATAATATGGCTAAGTATCTGTAACTTTAATTGAGCGCCACACGCTATCTGAAGCTGTACTATCATCTTGGAAAATACTTTTCTTCTGTATATATTGTGTATTATACGGAATGAATTGTAACTGAGCACCATAACCAATACGTACTCCGGCGATTTGCGTTAGCATATTACCAAATAAATCGCATTCTAAAGCTGGATTCTGTAAGAAACATTGCTCAACAGGGCCGCTACCAGTTAAAATTGGGCCAACTATATATTGATCTGCATCAGTTCCTTTGTTCATTTTTTTACTCCAGATGTTTTGAGCTGTAGCTACTCCGCCTCTGCGATATAATTTTTCCCATAAACTAGGAGTAATTTCAGGGCGCTTGCTTATGTCAGTAGTATGAGTTGTACGACATTTATACAGCCATCCCATAAAAGCATATGTTTCTCCCGCGTTTACTTGTAGTCCAGGATACCAAGTTGCATATTCTCCTTTCGGTACTCCACCACGACCACAAGCTTCAACAAGAGAATAACCGTCTAAAATACTTTTTTGTAATGTTAGCATTAGTAGACCATAATCTGCCCATGTCATTAGTCCAGTGTTATTAATTGCCCATGATTTATTTTCTAATGAACGAACATTACCAAACGCAGGAGTTTTATATGGTAAAGAGTAGTGATTGCCACCAGAAGTAAGTTCACTACTTTGATATTTTCCAATTAAAATAGCACTGTCTTCTTGAAGATTTCCATTACTATCTTGATATACAAAAGCAGGGTGAACATGATTTGGCAGCCCGCTATAAAATTCATTACTATATTGTTTATAATGCTTAACAAAAATACTAGGATTGCCTTGTACATCCCTTAGCACAACATTATGCAAGGAAGAATAATAATCTTCTAATATTGAACTCATTAATAATTCATCTCCTTATGTTATATTTTGTATTATTGATATATTACGGGAGGTACCTCCTCCGATACGGATAAGATGTAAAGTAGCCGCATCAAAATTAGCATAACAACAATCTAAGCTTGAAGGGTCCCTTAACCATCCGCGGCAACAAATTATAGGTATATTATTTGAAGTATAGGTTCGATCAGAGTGTATATGCCCTGTCATTATAAAATGGAAAGTCCCTTGACATTGTGAAAAGTCGTATGTATTATTATATAATATATAATTACTTTGTCTATTATTAAAGGCATTAGCAATTTCAGTTAATGTCACAGTGAAAGGGAAATCACCTTCATTTGAAAGGAAAGGTATATGTACCGAAGCAAAACAGTGCGGCTTATTATTATTCAATAAATTAGTAATAAACCATTCTAATTCAGTTCGCCTATAAGCATTAATTGAAGTGGCTATATTACCCGAATCTAATATAAAGTGTCTTACATTTCCATTATCAAGCAGATAATAACTAACATCATTATGATACCATAAACGCGCGACCTAAAGCTCAGATAAATTGGCATTCCATTCTGAAGCGCCACCATATAACATTTCATGATTACCTACCAGCAAATGTATTTTATCATGAAAAATATCATAAACCATATTGGGAATTTTTGCTAAAATATGGTATCCTTCTTCAACAGTATATGCTTGAGTTAGCCAATCCCCTCCATGAACAACATAGTTCGCAGCGGTATTGGTAAAAATATTATTAATTAGATGTAGGTCTTTTAAAGTTTTATAATAAGAGCCTCCCATTTCAATAGATGAATTATTAACACCAAGATTATGGCTATCAGTCAAAAACAACCAGCCAAATCCATCATTATCATAGAATAAATGATTATATTGTTTAATTAATTCACGATATTGATTCTCAATGATGACTCTTTCCTTTGCTTCTCTATCAAGTCTCAATTCAGATTGTATAAATGAAAAGTTCGCCGCAACAGTATTAGTTAGCTATGAAATCTCGGATGAGTGCGATAAAGCCTCTTGAACATCAGTGCTTAATTTGTTTAAAGTAATGCTATGATCTGCTACTGTAGATGTTGCTTCTGGATGTGAATTTAACCAATCTGTAACAGCAGTATTAATGGTATCAGAATCTGAAGCGGGAGGGTTAATCCAAATTGGGAATAAGTTATTATCTAAACTTAATACTTGTCCTGCTACACCGGCAGATGTTGGCTGTGTCATTTTGTTACTTAATGCTTCATATACTGCTTGTAATCGTAAATTGTTATTATTATTATCTTGATTATTTTTAATTGCTAATCGGTTTGCGCTATCAATTTCTGTCATTAAATTACCGATTTCACTAGCGCGCGTATAAAGAGAAATATTATTAATATTTTGATTTATTTGCCGCATCATAATATCATACATAGATACGAAGTTAGAAAAAGTATTCATATCTACCTTTAATGATACAGACTAAATGATTGGATCAAATTCATGTATTTTTGTTAGCGCACCATCTAATGATAATAACATATTCTACAAATCGACTGAGTTGGCTTTAGTTTTAATTTTATTATCAAGTGTTTGAATATCTGTGTTTAACTAGCTCTATAATTTAGCAAGCTCAACTCCAAGCGCGCCTACTGCGGTCGTTGTTGAATTAAGGTAGTTATCAAATGATATTGTATTCGCATTAATTATTTTTATCTAATTATTTAATTGCTCAGTACTCTAACTTAATTCTCTATTGATGCTCTCTACTTGCCGCGTAAGCTAATCAGTAACATAATACAATCCTGGAATATACTAACTAATATGCTGGATTTTATTATTTGCTTGTTTTAAATTTTCATTTGTTATAGACAATTGCTAATTCGTTGCTGAAATCTATCTATCTAGCTGATCATTTAAATAATATAAAGCTGGGATATTTTGTATCGCATTAACATAGGTAGATACACTTTCAATTGCGTTTTTAGAATGTTGATCAATAATTCCCAACGCTTGTCCAATATTATCAACTTTTTCCCAACTATCATTTAAAGCAAAATCATTAGGAAAATTTCTAGTTGCCCTATATAAATTATGATCTTCTGGGTTAATTACATAGTCGCCGTATTTATAAGTAGATAATTTATTTATATCATATATATCTATTAAATGATCACTAAATGGTGATATTTTAGATAACTATTGCTATATATTATTTAGTTTATCTGCTGTAATTGTACTTCCTAATTTCCATTCAGTAGGTTTATATATACTCATTTTTTCACCTCCTTATTAGTAATATCTCTATGATATATGTAATTTGATTAGCGTAAGTATGTGGCTTTTTTTTCTTTTATAAGTAGAAAATATGAAGTTTAAAAGCTGATATATCTACTTATTATTAGAAAGATACTTTGAAAAGGAGGTTAATATATATGGCATTAATTGTAGAAAAATTTTCTGAAAATTAGTGGTGGCGAAAAGGCCAAATCATGACTGCTGAAAAAATGAATGGCATTTATGATAAAATTAATAGCGTTATAGATACATTTAATACGATTAATAATAAAGCAATAGATGGCGCTGATAATTTATTTGAATTATCATCACAATTAAATGGTACATATCAAGATGATACTATTAAAGTTACTGCGGATCCAAATGATCCTTCTATTATTACTATTACCGGAACTACTAATAATAAGACAATACTCATACCTTTAAATATTGCGAAAGAAGCAACAGATAAATGGTTAGATATATCACAATCTATGTATAGCTGTACTTGTGTATTGATAGAAAACGGCACTAGTTCTACTATTAATAATACTAATATTAGTTTACGACAGTATAATGATAGTAACAAAACAGTACAGAATGAATATAGCGGCACAACTGATACTTGGGGTAATTTACTTGCCGCAGTAAACATTGCTGGTACATGGAGGCATACTCAGGCTACTCTTCGAGATTCTATAACAGGAAAAACTGGTATATGCTTACGATTAGCTCCAGCATTGAATCTTGGTGAAAATTAGTATATAAAAGTACAATTTATTATTGTACGTGGTGATTATAGTGGAAAAACCACTACTGAAATTCCTGTTTCAACAGTATTAACCAAAACCAGTAAGGATACAATAGCTCGTGATAATATTGAGGCATTAACTGAACGTGTTGACCAATTAGAATCTCACTCTGGAGAACAAGGTACTAGTATAAGAGAGGGAGAATCAGGGATTATAATAACTTATAGAACTTAATTTTCATTATAAAATAATTATATAAAAGGAGGAATGAATGCGCTATGGCAGTCAATGTAAGTAATGAATATGAATATATAGATATTGTTAATGGCGATAATACAAATCGACACTATTTAAAAGATAAAGTGGCGAGAAATATGATTGTTGTTTCAGATACAGAACCTACAGATGAAAATACTAAAATTTGGATAAAAACTGCTACAGATGACCCAATAGAATTAATTACAAGAGAAGATTTAGAATCACTTGATGGCGGAACTAATTTAACAAACATCGTTCCCGCATATGATGAAAATAGTTTTTATTCATATGGAAATGTTGTATCATATTAGGGGAAAGTTTATAAATGTATAGCGAACGTAGAAATTATCACGGGTGCGTTTAATCCCGCCAAATGGACAGAAACGGATGTTTATACAGCCACAAGAGACTCTGCTAATCAATATACTAATGATCGTTTTTTTGGTTCTGTGGCGTCTAGGTTTGACCCGATGATTTCTTATCATACTGGAGATTATGTATATAGTAATAATAATTTATATAAATTTACGACTGATTATACACCAACCGCGCAAATTACTACGGCAGCTTAGCAAGTAACTTTAACAAGTTAGTTACAAGCTATTAAAAATACGGCTAATAAATCAACTAATAATAATTACAAAGTTTGCGCGCTTAAGCCTACTTTTATTGTAGGCAGGCAACTTTCTAGTAACGGCAATACTGCTAGTAACACTAAACGTAGTGTGACTAATGATTTTATTCATGCCTTAAAAGGTTCCGTTATCGCGCCTAATGACAATACTGTACAATATAATATAGCTTTTTATCAATATCCGAGAACTAGTTCATTCGTCTCATATCAAAGCATGATTACCGATGGTAGTTCTTATACTATTACTGATGATTGCTATATTAAAATTGGTATTGGGTATAAAGATACATCTAAATTAGCTGATTAGGCGCTAGCATCTAATTTTACTTTTACTTTATTACAGCCTGTAGAACCTGTGCCCTTTATTTACAATATGGAGCCTTCTGTAATACAAGATACTGTAGCGATTAGAGATTTTGGAACCACATCTACTGCGACCGCCGCGGAGCGAGTCAATGCGTTATATACCGCATATGACAATTTAATGGCACTTTATCCGCATTGGGTTAGTAAAGAGATTTTAGGCCAAGATGCTAGTAATACTTATGATATAGTATGCTACACCATTAATAGTCATACTGATTCATATTATGAAAGCTCTACACCTTTCGTAGTACCCCATTTAAAAATATTATTATTAACTGATATACACGGGGCAGAAATTGGTATACCATATGATACTTATAAGTTTATAAAGACATTATTAGAACAACATAGCTCCGGACCACTGGCTCGTATTTGGGAATATTGTACAATAAAAATTATTCCTACCTGTAATCCTTGGGGCTATGGAAATAAATCTAATTTTAATGTAAATAGTGTGAATTTAAACCGCAATTTCCCCACTTCAGATTGGACAGCATCCGGCGAAGTTGGTGACGCTGATTATCCAGGTCCTACTGGCGGTTCAGAAGCAGAGACACAAATTATTATGCAGTTTATTAAAGACAATCCAGATGCTTGCTGCTTATTTAATCTACACAATTGCCAAAGTTTCTCAGACGGGCATATTTTAGGCTATGTTACTTCGGCATATGATATTGACAGTCGCGTAGCATTAAGCGTATTCCATAGCTTAGATAATATTTGTAAGTCTACTTGGAGTTATTTATTAGCAGACGGTAGTAATAGTGACCAAATTAATACTTATAATTATAACTTATTTAGAGTTAGTAATGCTAGGAAAGTTGGTACTATGGATAAATGGGCTGCTTGGGAATGTGGCGTTCATGGATATTTACTAGAAACCGCGCCAACCTTAGGGGACAGTTGGAATAGTAATAATATTGTTGATATACAAAATATTAATGTTACTACCCTCACCAATTTAATCGCGGGAGTGGTTTCACAAAATAAAGATATGTTGACAGATAATACAGAATCTGTATTAAGTTAATAAGAGGTGAGTTTATGTCAATTACTTTAAATCCAACAATATTGAATTATAAAGATCCTGTAACAGGAAATTATGTTGATTTAGGTGCGATTATTGCTTCGGGAGGTAATAGCACCATTAGTGGTTCAACTGATGAATCTATTAATTCAATAGATATTGCTGATTATAATACATTAACTTGGGAAGTAAATGGTTATGATACAGATGGGGTCACAATTATTACTGCGACAAATAGATTAATTATCAAAGAATATCTTAATTTAGATTTAATATAGCATATCATCACTCCTACAGGTTGGGGTATGTATTATTATATTTTTGATGCTAATAAGACATTTATTGGTAAGACAGCTCAGTGGCGGCAAACCACTACTCCAATGACTCCTGAAAATTTACGTTCAACTTATGCCGCGGCAAAATACATTCATATCATTTTTAGAAAAAATGATAATTCTAATTTAACATTATTAGATGCGAGTGCGATTACTATTTCTTATAAGAATGTAGTAACTAAACAAACTGTAGATATATTAAAAAATGGCAAATATAATCTTGCGTCTATGCCAGTATTTATTCATAATACATCGAATCAAATTCAAGGGCTTGTAAAAATTAAAAATAAATTTTTACAATTTACTTCAAGCGCGGATGATCATACTTCTTATTTAGGCAAAATTTATTCTATTACTGAAAATTTTACCAATCATTAGATTTTTTATCATAATTTAGGTCATTGTAGTACACTATTTTATAATGAATTTACTGATGTATTATTTGTTAGTAACTTTATATTAAATAATGTAGGTTCAATAGTAATGTTTAAAAATGCTAGTACGGCAACAAATTTATATTATACTGATTCAAATTGTTTAATGATATAGTTACCTTTTGTTACCAGCCGCAGTTTCTCTGTTATTCAAGGAGATGCTTGGAATACTATTTATCTGTTATGGAATAATACATTATATCATTGCTTACTAGGTACAGGTAATAATGTATTAGAAGGAGATACTATTTATGGAACTCGTATAAACGTTGATTCAGAATTTGAATTTAATGGCACTTTAAAAGTTTTAAATACAATTCCTTTTAATATAGATTCCACTAGGACCAGACAAAATATTATACACTATAGAAATGGATTCTTAGTCTTAAGTGGTACTCAAGATACGCAACTAGATTATTATAGTTTAGTTGATAATGTTATTGTTTCTAGAGAAACATATTATGTTAATAATTATAATTATATTGATGGTAGTAATTATCAATTAGAGCCAGAAGGTATTATTTATGATAATGGGAAAATATATGTTTCTTTATGGGATAATGGTGGTTCCAATGGAGCGCGATTTATAATTCAATTATTAAATGCGGCTGAATATAACCAAAATGATAGTAATGGTAATAGTAATAATAATAGTAATGGCAGTAATAATAGCAATACAAAAACTGTCTCTGAAGAAGTCACAGTTACAAATAAAATAATTAATATACCGACTTCTGATGTTGAAACCATTAATAGTATTTCCTTAGTTACTCCTACTAATAGTGATGTTACATTAATGGTATCAAATCAAAACCTCTTTACTAAAGATGGTGATCCACAAACAAAAAATGGTTTAACTTATACTTGTATAAGAGATTCAAATCAGCGAATCTTATATTTAGAAATTGATGGGACAGCCAGTTCATATACTTATAATTATCTAGCTAAAATGAAATTTTTAGCAAACGTACACTATTATATCTCTGGCGGTGAAAACGCAACTGACCATTTTAGATTAATGCTTACATCTACTTCTGGTGGTGGAACAGTGAAAATAGCTATTCCGGCAACTGGATATGATTTTTGCCCTGAAGAAGATGTGTAGTATTATCTAAATACTTATGTATCTGAAGGAACAGTATGTGACCATCTTAGATTATATCCACAAGTTACTATTGGAACATAGCTAAAAGAATATATACCAGGTTAGATTCAATAGATTACTTTACCCGCGAAGGCTGACGGCGTATACACCACTAGTGACTTAACATAGTTACAATTATTTAGTCCTGAAACTAACTTATGGATAATTTCTAATGATAGCTATGCTGACTTTACATTAAATTATCAAACTTTAGTTACTGTACAAGAAGATACTGCTAGTCAAATAGACTACATTTCTTCTACTGCTGATACATATGCTTTAACAACTGCTATTCCATCTTACTTTTTAGATGATACAACCGCACAAACAACTTATTTATCTGATAAGATTGCTGAAGCAAAAGCTATCAAAGCAAATGATAGATTTATCTTCTGGACTGACCCACATTGGCTATGGAATGCTAAGCATAGTGCGGAAATAGTAGGATACGTTAAAAATAAGTTAAAGATTAATAAATTAATTTGTGGCGGAGACATTTTAGGTAATGGCGGCACCAGTACACGAGCAGAAGGTCTTTATTTATTAAAGCAATTTTCTAATAAGGTACAAGATATTTTCTATAAAGATTATTATTATACTTTAGGAGATCATGATTTAAATCAATCAGGTGGCGTTCCATAGGGAATGAGCTCTGAAGAATTTAGGTCTAGAGCTCTTACTTTTGAAGAAGTATATAATAATTGTATTGCTCCTTATGCCGATGACGGCCGCGTATTTACAGATAATCCACAATATAATTCTTCAACATAGTATTATTATTGGAATAGACTACACTATTATTTTGACAATAGTAAAGAAAAAATTCGTTATATAGTGCTTTGTAGTGGCACACCGCATAATCCACTATAGAGCTTAGTATCTTTTAATGTGAATGAATTATATAAACAATTACCGTGGTTATATGATGTATTAATACATACTCCTAATGGCTATGGTGTTGTACTTATCGCGCATAAGTTTGTAGATGACCCAGAGACATTAGCATTAAATCCACCTTCTCAAAGTATCGCAAAAATGCTTGTAGCATTACAAAATCATACCAGTTGTACGGTACAATCTGGTCGCTCATCTTCTACTACTACTACCTTTGATTTTTCTACAGCAACTTGTGAGCCAATTTGTATGATTTGCGGGCATAAACATGTTGATTTTAATATAGTATGGACAGGTTATGATAGTAATGCGTTTTTAGCAATTGGTCTAGACGCATCTGGTTCAAACAGTATTCCTGTTATTGTCACTCGCTGTGACACTCGGCATAATAAAGATGATATGCCTGTGGGCACTATTAATGAACAAGCATTTGATATTGTAAGTATTAATCGTAACCAGAGAAAAATTAACTTAACTCGTATTGGTGTAGGAGAAGATCGTGAATTTGTATACTAAGCTTAGGAGATGGTAACATGATAGCAGTTACTGATTTTATTACAAAAGTATATATCCCATTATAGTAGCATTGGGGTTATATTTGGGGCATGTGGGGCCGCACGTGGACTGCGACCCTACAAAAAGCCTATTCACAACCGTCTCATAAAAATTGGCAAAAAACAAAAGCTTATGGGAGCCAATGGATTGGTAGACGTGTCGCAGATTGCTCTGGACTAATTAGATGGGCCTGTAATGAATTAGGAGAACAAGTTTCCCATAGCTCACACTATTTATATACAGATTATTGCCGCAAAAAAGGCAAGCTGAATGGAGGATTGCGCGCGGATGGCACTAAACCATTAGATGGTAGTTTAGTATTTCTTACAAACGCTGAAGGCCGCAAACACCATGTGGGGGTATATGTTGGAAATGATACCGTTATTGAAGCTAAGGGAACTAAATTTGGAGTAGTTACTTCTAAATTATCTCATTGGGATTCATGGGGCGAATTAAAATGTATCGCGTATAATGAAAATTTTCCCGCTCCGGTAGAGCCATCTTTACCAGTAAATGAATATAAAGAAGCTATTACAATTAACCCTGGGAAATATTTAAATCTGCGGCAACAACCTACAAAAAGTTCCACTTCTTTAGCTCATATCCCTCAAAATACTAAAGTATTAGTATTAGATATGAGTAATCCAGAATGGTGGAAAGTTCAATATAACAATCAAATAGGCTATGCCATGTCACAATACCTAAAATTATTATAATGTGGCGAAAAAAATATGAGATATTATATAGATCCCCTACATGTCATATGTAGGGGATCTCTACAATCACTAGTGTGGTCTACCATACTAAATTTTAAAAAATAAGAGGAATAAAAAAACATATGTTTGAAAAGAACAATTTAGCACCTTATGAAGAGCCACTAGATGAAGAAAAATGTGGATTTTGTTACGATAACAAGAAACACGCTAATATTGATCTTTATTTTTTGGATCGCGCGAATAATATGAGAGTGTGTAAATATTGCCCATATTGTGGACGATATTTAGAATAAGGAGGAAATATGCAATCATATATGAATATGAACATGAATATGCCGATGAACAATACCGCTAGTATGAATCCTATGTCATATAATCCAGCACCATCTTTTCTACCGCAAATGCATGTGGTCAGAGTAAATGGTGAGGCTGGTGCTCGTAATGTACGTATGGCACCTAATAGCGATGCTTTACTACTAGACGAAACGGCATCAATTGTTTGGTATGCGCAAACCGATGGTACTGGCTATCTTACAGTAACTCCTTTTGATGTATTACCCCATCAAACACAATCTTCTGTTAATTTAAATGATTTATCAGACCGAGTTAGTAAATTAGAGGAGGCTTTAGCAAATGTACAACAATCCAATTTTGGAACTACAAAGCCAAAGAAGCAGCGGCAACCCAGTGCTGAATCCACAACTGATTCAACAATTTAAAAACATTTTACAAACTGTTTCTGCCGCAAAAAATCC
>AUXO015168954.1_pt1 | contig 19040 bp, 16 predicted proteins | sample 768731 | NCBI WGS metagenome assembly AUXO01 (sample SAMN02715735, study PRJNA202380) | gut metagenome | biome: sheep rumen | host: Ovis aries | place: New Zealand: Palmerston North
CGCCACATGCGTTTGGGCTCTTTTATCAGGCGATACAACCATTCCAAAGAGTGCTGCTGCCACCATTGGGGAGCGCGCTTGGCTGTGCCTGCGTAAAAGTCGAACACAGCGCCGATAGTACCTACATGGCAGTGGATGTTCAACTCGTTCCAGTGCTGGTACGTCCATTTCTCCTGCTTCGGAGCCGTCATACCAATCCACAGCAAATCAGGGTTAGCCTCATTAATAGCCTTAATGATAGCTGCATTATCCTCATCGCTAAACTCCGGCTTGTATGGTGGCGAATAAGTTACCACTTCCAGGTTCGGATAATCATTGGCAGCACGCTCACGTATCAGCCCTAGCACCTTCTCCGAACTTCCCATAAACATTACCTTTCCTCTATCTTCTTCCCTCTTACTTCTATCATTTAGCCTTTGCATTTCAAAGGCAAACAAGTCCCATCCCGCAATACGCTCTTTCGGTTGGCTCATTGCCTTCAACCATTTACAGGCCTTGATGATGCTTGCGCCATCTGGTATTAGATAGTCGCCTTTTGAGAGAGCCTCTGCAAAAAGTTCGTCTTTCTGCGCAGTATTAAACGAGTGCGCATTGATGGTATTTATTAGCACCTTGCCATCGGGGATACTAGCAAGAGCATCTCCTGACTCTACAATATTCAGTTTACTTAATTTTAGCATATCAATTCATTTTAGCCGTCACCTGGTCAGCAAAATCCCACTCTTCGTAACTATGCACAACCAGATTGTTATATTTTCTTGTTTAAAAATCTTTTTGCATCCCAAACCATACACAATAAGCAGCCAATAAAAGTACCTATAGTGTTATTAATCAAATCATCAACGTCAAAAGCTCCCCTTTTAAAAAAGTATTGCGATAACTCTATCACTAACGAAAAGCCCAAGCCAACTAACAGTGTAAAACCCACTTTATGTTTTCTAACTAACAGGCAAAAAAGAAATCCTATCGGTATAAAGAATAACACATTCAGAAAATTCTCGGAAAATGTAGTTCCATCATGAAAACCATTTTTATACCCCCAGAACAACTCTGTTCTAATTTCTGCAACCTCTTTAGGAAGTCTGAATACTACTGTTGATAAATAACCTAATAAAATATACTCAGCCCAAACAAGCCACCATAGCACATTCAATTTCCTTAGTTTCACAAACAGGAAGCCTGCAAATAACAACGCCAGCAAGGCTATTAGCATTACTTCCCAAGGTATCCCAAATATATGCGTACTTAATGGATAACTTTGCGACCCAGTCAATGTCTGTTTAATAATCTCTTTTGTAGTATTATAACTCCATACCATTATTGCAGAATCGACTTCAAATACTCTATTGATTTTTCCCTTTCACGTTCAAGGATTACGTCTATTCCCCTAAAATCAATCGGCGATTGCAACTTCCTGTATGCTCCTTCAGCAGATGCTGTAACACTCATAATGCGATCATCTAAGCCAACAAGATGCGCCAACGAGGTTAAGCGGGTTGCACGCTTTGGATCACCAATTATAAGGATAAACTGCTTATGATAAAGCAGACATAGCACCAATGCGTGGAAAGAATCTGTCATGATATATTTTGCTGCAATTAGTCTCCTTAGCCATCCTTCTATACCATAAGGATAGGGGCAATGCATTCCTCTAATCCTGCGCAACGACCCTAAACTACAGATGGGGAGGGAGGCACTCATACCCACTTCAGCTGCCAAGTGATAAAATTCTTTATTATTGTCCACTTTAAACAACACCAGCTCTTCGTTCGATTCCACTTCACCTGCAAGTTCCTTGTAATTATCAAACAGCAAAGCCGAATCTAGCACCTGGATAGCGTCTATTCCCATCTTGGCAAGAATATCTTTCCCGCTATCTTCTCTAACAGCAATATGCTCAAACTGCCTTAACAGCCCCTCAACCTCCTCAACCGACATCCAACGTGTACCTTCCAAATCAGCTTTTCCAAAGCTGGCTGCATAACTCACTTTTTTCTTATTATCCCTCACAAAGTCTAGGAAAAATGAGGATGCCTTATCAAGCGATATATCAAGATTCCACGTTTGGTCACTTCCCACCATATATATATCAGCCTGGGGAGGGCATCTTTTTAGTTCCTCTGAAGAAGAATACTTACGCGTTAAGTGTTGGTTAAAGTATTTTCGGCGAAACATCCATACCTTTACCCATTTTGGAAAAAGCAAAATAGCTTTCAGTCTATTATACGCATTAGGAATGTCAAGGTTAACAAGAATCACCTCATGCCCAAGGTGCTCTATCGCCTTTATCGTTGCATAAGTCTGCAACGTTGCACCATAACTAAGCGTCTTAAAGTATGTCAATAATGCTACTTTCATTTGTTATAACTTAAGATAACCCAATATTGTTTTTCTGTGATAAACAACAAAAAATAGTATTAACAGAGTTATAAATATTCTTATATATAGATTTAAATTTTCAGGAATCATCATTGCCCCCACAAAACACAGTGTAATTAAAGAAAAAAGAATGAAAGAAAAGGCTACTGATATTTTATTCCTAACAATCTTCAGTAAATAATAATAAGTATATGTCATGTTTAAAATACTCGTAATCAAGAATCCTATAGCCAAGCCCTCAGCTCCATAAAAGGATGAATAATAAAGGATAGGTATACTGGATATGGCAAAAATGAAAGAAGTTACCGCCAATACCTTCTGGTGGTCAGCAGCTCCCATCGTTGTATTGATAAGTGCAAACATCAGGGCTAGAACAAGATACCAACACTGAAGAGCCATTACATTACCTGTGTCAGCATATTGAGCGCCATAAAGAAACAAAACTATTTCATTGCGGTAAAGGCTTACAACCAGCGACGCGATCACACCGCCCACCACAATAACAATAAGCATTTTCCTTACAATATCTACAAATTTATGAAAATCATCATAATAAGCCTTTGCCATAAAGGGATATACAGCTCTAAACAGTGTATAGCCCAGCATCGTCAAGGGCTGAAGTATCTTATTTGCCGTATTAAAATAAGCCACTTCTACACTACCACATGCATCCTTTAGAAACACAACAGGAATCTGATTCCTCACCAAAGAAAACAAGGCTAACATATAAAAAGGCATGCATTCTGTCAAAATATTATTAGAGCCCAGATTTAATGATGAATCACTATTAACTGTCAATAGTTTATTATAATATAAGCATACTAAATAAAACAGTGTTTTAAGAAAATAAACACCAACATAAATAAATAACGCACTTTTTAAATTTAGAAGGCTCGTAGGAATCAAAACTACTAATAAGAGATTAACTACATTGCCAACCACATTAACCACACTGTTCGATACAACTCTCTGCATTCCAAAAGCCACATTCTGAAATGCATCCCAAAACGAGCTGGCAAATACGCCTACTAATAAGCCCAATAATACATCATATGAAAAGCTGGAGGTGTCATGTTTAAAAAGAAAGTATATAAAAACTGTAAAAAGAGAAAAAACAAAACCAATAAGTCTCCATTTTACAGAGAACTTTAAAACTGTTCTTGAATTATCTTGATTTCTTGCAATGGTTCTTATTACAACTTGATTTAATCCAAGCGAAGCAATTGTATAGAATATGGTAATATAAGTAAGTATCAGCGTATATTCACCAAATTGTTCAGGCGCCAGATACCGAGCCAACAAGATGTTTACTAATATACCTAAAACTTGCGATAAAACTCCTCCTGTTGTTAATATGGAAAAGTTCTTAAGTATGGTTGCATACTCATGAAAATGCATATATTATTCTACAGATTATTTCTTTCAGAGCGTAACACATTTAAATTAACTGCTCAAGCACATCACACATACGGTTTTCAAAAACCTTTAGTGTAAATTGATCATTATATTTACGATATCCATTAACGCCCATATCCAACCGTTTCTGTTTGTCGTTAGCCAACTCCTCTATTTTAACAGCCAGATAACCAGGATTCTTAGCATTTACTACAAATCCTGTTTCTCCATCGTCAATAATATTCGGTATAGCACCCTCTTTTGTCGAGATGCAGGGTATGGCATGCTGCATGGCTTCAAGTAATACCAAGGGGAAGCACTCATTATGATAATATGTAGGGAACACAAAAACATCAGCATCCAACCAGTATGGTTCCTTTTCAGCACCATATACAGCACCAACAGCTTTTACTTCTGCCTGGAGTCCAAGGCTAATTATCTTTTGATTGAAAACCACTTCCGTAATATCTTTCCATCCACCCACAAAGGTACACTTAAAACTTACGCCTTTATCCTTCAAAATCTTACAAGCATCAACCAGTGTCCATACACCTTTATCTGCCATCATGTTCGAAAGAAAGATAATATGTAGAGGACGATTGGTTTTATCTTCATACTTTACTTTTACAACATCAGATATTTTTTCGTTATCTTCCTTTGAAAGCTCTGGCAAACCGTTACCACAGAATTCCACCTTGCTTACAGGCACATACTTCCTTACATCTTCATAAAGCACCTCGCCTAGCAATAAGACATACAAATCTTTAAAAAACATTTTATACAACTTATCATTAAATTCTCTTTTTGAGAATTCCTTAACGCCCTTATTATGATAATGAACAAGGATATTTGCCTTTCTATCTTCCTTTCTCTTCTCTTTCTTTGACTTACAATTCCAGACAATTTTTACAGGCCATTTAAAATCAAATAGTGAATAGCCTGCCCAATGCTTAATGAGGCACACTGTAACAAAGTCCTTGTAGAATGCATTTCCTGCAGCATTTGGTGTCAAATATATAACATCAGGTTTCCCTTTCTTAATTGCTTTCCTGATGCCTACAAGCATCTTTATATAATTGAGAATCTTCTTTATTCCAAATTGGCCAATATCGTTTAGATTTTCGGCAGTAGTCAGATTAATATATTCTCCTTCAAATCTACTCTTAAGCAGGATTGAATCTTTAATATACTTTCCAACCATTGATGCACCATGAACGGGCGGTGGCATATGCATTGCATAGAGCACTTTTCCTGGCCCAAGGGAGTTTAGATATGCACCTACATGATGAAGAGGCTTCCATACAATAGTTGCACTCTTGTTACCATTCTCTACTTTCACATAGTGTTCAAAATCTCTCTTCAAATTTCGATAATTATCAATATAGAATCGACCTTTCTCGACGGACCAACTACGTCCCAATGCTGTTTTAACATCTCCCTGTGCAGGCTGCAATATATCCCACATCATCACCATCGCATAATGTTGAATATAACTAGTATAGAATTTCATTTGATGAACAAAAGAATTTGACCAATTAACTAAGGCCCTTATAGTCTCTATTTCATAAGGGAGACTTATGCTCCAACCTTTTACGTCATCAGTAACATGAGACCTTTCCTCAAGAAATTTCCATCCCACCTGAGTAAACTTATGAATGCTATTACCGCTTTTATCCATTATCCTGTCAAAGCCTAGCAAATTATTGCCAGCAATCTCCAAGCACTGTCTGTCTATGAATAATGAATAAGGACGAATACCACGAAAATCAGGTTTCTTTGATGACAGTTCATGTTCAATAAAAACCATCGATTGAGCAGCCCACTTCCCATCTGTTATCAAGTGCCTATTTCTTGAACCAATTGTAGCATGCGCTTCTTTATTTTCTTTTTTTATATAATGCTCATAGTCTATTATCAGATTTTCAAAATCAGATAATATAGTAAAAATTAGTTCTTTATATATATCCAATTCCGTACGACTCAATCTACGCTGTAAACCTACAGCATATTCCTTTGCTGCATAGATAGCAACTTTTAAGAAATTCTGATATTGCTGAAGATTTTCAAAATCAACTACAAATAAAAAAGGTGCCACATCATCCGGCGATGGAGTTCTCCCAGCGAGCTCAGAAGTAAAATAATCTATACAAAATTGCACATAATCATTCAATGCATTCCACAGTTTTTCCTTCGTCAAATTTGTTCTTTGTGGATATTTAGAATCAAAATAGATGTCAAATGCTACCCGTAAATCTCTTGCCGAAGGAATGTCAAGGATAGCACCACCATCAGGATGTGGAATACTTCTTAGAATCATAACTATTAAAGAGCTTTCAATAATTGGTGATAAGGCTCCGCTAGTGTGGAATTACCCTTACTCGCCTCATATTCATATTTTGATTTCGCGAATGAACGAAGGTATGGGGTATAATCTTCTATACCCAAATTACTAAAATAGCTATTGATATAATTTTCATTTTTATCTATCTGAGCGATTAAAGGTGTCGCCGGTTCAAATAAAGCAGACACGTTGCAAACATATGTAAACAAATCATACCCCAATGCACGCTCATCAGCCAATTCCCAATCTATGAGCCTTATTTTACCTTCATGACACAGCATATTCCATGGACAAAAATCGCCATGCGATAATGAGTGTTTTAAGCCGTCACACTCTTTACTCTCATCAAGATGATATGCCGATAATGAAATACAGAGTTTTACTATTTCCCCAGTTAATCCTCTACTTTCAGGTCTCTTTCCTGGCACATACTCTGCTTTCAGATAAGCGTAACCATCACCTATTTTTGCTCCAAGTAATTGTGGTGTTAATCCTGTATCAGCCAATAATCGATAAACCTTTATCTCATTCTCCGTCAATTTCAATGCAACAGTTTTCTGCGAGAATTTGGCAAAGAAAGGCTTACCATTCTTATTGTCATATCCTAAAATAGAGATTTTCTGCTCTACTCCAGGACTCCCCATATTAAATGCCATCAGGCTGTCTGCACCATCAGCCTGCTTTATTGTCTCGTATGGAAATGGCAACTCAGCCTCATTTACAGCAGTAACATTTCTCATCCATCTACTCTTTTTAAACAACCACCAATAAACCCTCGGCAACCGGCCTCCATACGGACTATACAGCCCATACATATACTGTTGGCCCTTATCCAGTTTCGGAAAAAAATAAGAAGTCGTAAATGTTTTAAACCTATAATATCTCATTATTCACAGCTTTCTGATAAATACCATCTATAATCTTAGCCTTGTGTTCCCACGAAAAGTCCTTAGCACGTTCAAAAGCCCCTTTACTCAAGGCCTGTCTTTTTTCGGAATCCTCATAGAGTAAATCCAAAGACTTTGCATAATCATTAACCACCTGTTTCTTTGAATAGATATCAATCTTTATACCACATTCATCAGTAATGGTATTAGCAAAACCAAAACGATTAAGTGCAATCACTGGTAGTCCGTATGATAACCCTTCTAATAATACCGAGCTAGTCAAATCTGCAAGACTTGTAATGCATAGCACATCACAATCTTTCATAATTCTGATAGCTTGATCTCTTGGAATCCATCCATGCCATATAATATTATCTATTCCGATTTTTACGGCCATTTTTTTCCAACGGTTGGTATATTTGCCCTGACCTAACACATGCAACTCCATATTAGAGGCATTGCGACATTGGCTTAATGCTTCTAATAAGAAATTCAATGCTTTAGCTGGTGTATGCTGTCCAGTCCATACAATCTTCAAATTCCCATCCCATTCTCTATCGTTGCACTCTGTTAATGCAGAATCAACCAAACCAACTTCTGGGATGATAACAGAGTCCTTCTTCCAAACATCCTTAATGGCATCATGAGCGTCTTGGGTCGCAGCAATAATAACATTACTGCGCTTTGCCATCTTTCGTGGAAGTTTCTTTAAATAAATATCTTTCAGATTCAGAATATTACGAATTCCATAATAAAGCATTCCGTATAAGCCAATATATGGAAGCAAAACCCATGGTGATTGATGCATGCCACCCGTTGGTCCCCAAACAAGTGGTTTATCCATTCTCCACAAATAACCCGGCTCACGGAAACCAACCATATTTAAGTGATGAACTAGATCAAAATGTTCTATTGAATCCAATTCTCTCGCCAACCGCAATGCTTCTTTTTGCCATTTACGATAAAACCAATAATATGATGGAGGCCAAATCTTCCGAAGCTTCTTATGTCGTTCTTTGCGAATGAAATAAAAATGACATGCCTTACGTTCTTCCGGGTGTTCTGCGAAATACTTCTCCAAATCTGGTTGAAATTTCGACTCGGTGATAATATGCAAATCATGTTTCTTTGAAAGACATCTCACAAAGTTCCATCCCATACCAGGCTCTGAGCCTTTATAAGGAGAGCAAGCATAACAATTTACCAGTATCTTCATTTCCGGTATCTTTTTACAGCTCTCTTATGGAGGTAATTACAAATAAACACGCAAACATCTTTTGAAATATCCTTTACATCACGATTAGTATCAACCAAAATACAATTCTTTGTTTCGTTTGCAAAGTCTATATATTTCTGACGCTGTCTTTCTGTTTCTTCTCTACTCACTTCCTGTTTTCTTTTCTGTATGACGTCTGTAGGCGCATCCAAAACGACCCACAATTCAGGAGAAGGTATAAGTCTTCCAACCATTTTTGTAATCCATTTAGGTGTGCCATTTCTATACCTCAGCGGGTCAATCAGAATATCCTGATAATATCTGTCAAAAACAACAAATGTACTTCTGACTTTCTGAGGATATACGTTTTTTAGATATCCCCAATTGTAAATCCAAATAAAGTACATAAGTTTCAAGAGAGATAGGAATAATCCGCGTTCTTTTAAATTATGAGGATCTGTTACAACACCTCCACCATTACCCCCTGTTATTTTTTTACTCTTAGGGAACAGATGATACTGACTTATACGTCGGAATGCAGGATAAATATCCTTATTTACTTGCTCAAGCATTGTGGACTTACCACTGCCATCAGGCCCTAGCACACCAATCACTAGCCCAGTTGGTTGTAAAACACGCTTAATCTTTAAAAAGGCATTTCTGATAGTATCAAGCAAGCTACTACCTGTTGTTGTGTTGATGCTTTGTTGCAATTCGTCCAAATGATTTTTAAGAATCTCAACATCATTATTCTCTAGCGCATCTTTGATGACTTTCATATTCTTTTCATTCCAGAAAGCTGAACATTCTTTTATGCACTTTTCTTTATTCAAAAGATAAGTCTTCTCCAAATGTGCGAATTGACTATCAGACAACTTTCCTTTCTCTATCTTCTTTAGCAAATAATAAATAAATTCTTTTTCAGGAGCCAAAATCATAAAACCACCTTGTGGGGCTTCTCTCACTCCTTCAAGGAGATAATCAGCTTTCAGGAATAGTTTTCCATGACGATAGTAATCTGTACATGTATCTGGCTGAATAAACTGAATTCCCTGTTCTCCAAAATGAAATACAATGTAGTAAAAAGCCACAATCTCATGTTGGAACATCTGTACAACTTTGGTATCATCATTTTCTATCTCCCAAATAGCATGGTGGAAATCCTCTATCTGATTTCTGGATATTACAATGTCCACATCACTACCTATAGCATCAGGATAATTATCTGTATTACCAACAATGGCATATTTTATCTGATGCTCTTTCAGGATATTACACATCCTATAAAACAATTCTAGCTTTGTCATAATCAAAGAATTGTTGTTGCGTTTTTATTTATTCTCAATTGTATTAACCATTTCACCTACATTTTTCCATGTCATGATTTCTTGTGAAGTAAATTTTAAACCAAATGCTTTCTCAATTGCCACAACAAGCTGGATATGACTCAGCGAATCCCACTCTTCTATGTCATTGGCAGAAGTTTCATCTGTCAAAATAGGGGTCTCTTCAAGATCCAACACATCTTCAAAAATCTCGTTCAACTTTTCAAAAATCTCTTTTCTATCCATAACTTTTAATATTTGTTTACTAATTCTATAAAACCTATCTCACTATTCCAAAAATAACATATCTTGCGATTACCAAAAGCAGGAGCTTCCACAGGATTAAATAGAGCAGTCCAATTCTTTGCAATCAGCTCTTTGTATTCTTCATCTATGTCATCAACCGTATAGCATAAATGATATGGTGTAACACCTCTTTTGGTAAGCATCTTCGACATTGTTCTGTTTTCTTCATAAGGTTCCACCAGTTCAATAGTAGGCTCTCCATTTTTAGAAAGAAAACATATTCTGGTTTGCTGGGTTTCATCATTCGTTATTATTCCGGCTGTATAACCAAGTATTTCAAATACTTTACTTGTTTCCAAGATATTACCGGTTAAATAGCCAACGTGATCCAATTCGTATTTCATATTTCTTTCGCTTTAATATAACACTCTTTTATCTGATACTCGTCTACTTCAAGTTCGTACTGTGACGCAGAGGCTCCATCTTTCTTTGTAAATCCCAGGCTTGTATAGTGGTTCTCCACCATTTTGTTCTTAGGTGTTGGCAGATACTCACCAATAATCTTCTTATATCCAGCTGCCTTGGCCTTCTCAATCATTGTATTGAGGGTAAAGTTTTCCATACCACGCTTCAGGACACGGCAGCTCATAAACCAGGTATCCACAAAAAGGGTGTCTTTATCCAGAGGCTTCATGATAACAACAGCTATCAAGCCATTGTCGCCAAACTTATCCTCTAGCGTAAAACTCAAGTCTATCACATTTTTATCATTTGCTAAAGCTTCAATATCAGCATCAGTATAACGAACTGTACGCAAATTGTACTGGTTACTACGCTGGCTAAGCTGAGCTACACGAGGGGTATTAAACTTAGTGAAGCCACTCACGACGGAAACCATATTTAGTGACTTCAAGAAATCTGCCTCATTAGTAAATGTCTTGCTCAGAGATACACGCTGGGCCTCAACCTGATACTGCTTGGTACGGTCCTTGTCGAGATTGCTATATGACGCAGTCTCAAACAAATTCAATGAGTAAAGGTATTCCAAATACTCTGCAGGATCCTCAGGTAGTTCTGGGACTGTTATACCTTTAATATTCTCACGTACCATATTACGTTCAAATGGGTTGTCATCCAGGAAAACCATACTATCAAAGCCTATATTCAATATGCTCTGAATGGTACGGATATTATCCACCTTTGTTTCCCAGTTAGCCTGGAACACAGCAATATCATCTAGTTTAAGCACCATGTCAGGATGCTTCTCAAAAGGTTCCTTGGCTGTATCTTCGTTATTCTTTGAGGCAACACAGATGATGATTCCACGTTGTTTGAGTTTCTTCACCCACATTTGAAATTCTGTAAAGGCCTTACCTATTCCAAGTCCATGACCAAGCTGAATACCTTCCAAGCCATCATCACCAATTACACCGCCCCAAACAGTATTATCGAGGTCAAGAATCAAACATTTCTTGAACTGACCTTTGATGGCACATACAATATCCATTACACGAGATGCTGCGTAAGGTAAGGCATCCATAGAGAGGATCATCTCCGTGCTGGTATAAACGTTGGGAGCAAACATAATGTCACGCCCTAATTTGTTTTGTAGGGCAGCAATGTCGCAGATAAATAGATTATGATACTGCTGAGACAAGCGCATCAAATCAAAGTTGAGTTTACGGACTTGGTAAGTTAAAGAGCTGTCAACTTTGTTTGCGTAGCTGCCAAATACCGTATCCTCAATCTCTGGATAGTTAAAGTAGATTATCTTCTTACCGGCTAGCATCGGGTTCTCACATACTGAAGCCAGGAAGTTTATTCTTTCATTAGCCAGTGTCGCCTGTTTCTCAGGGCTAAGTAAAACGTGATATTCTCCCAGTTTGTGAGTGCTTTGGAAGATAACAATGAAATCTGCATCAAATCCATAGAGTTCGCTTGTCGGGTCTAAGAATTGGCGTTCCACTTGATTATACTCTGCCTCGAAGAGGTCAATATAATACCCCCGTTCTACCCCCATGCCTTTGATGGCTGTAGCCAAAAATTGGGTAGCAGTATCGCCAACTAGTGCAAGTCTAATAGAAGGTAGGTTGGACAAGTCCTTCTTCAACAGTTTTTTTATTTGATTATAACTATTCATAACTATAGGCTTAAATAATCAGCAATTTGTTCCTTTCTATTAAAATAATACTTATCATACACTTTCCTTATCTTGCCGATATTATGTCTCTTCTCCTCAGGTAATGCAGATTCATATTCTTCAATCTCTTCTGGTGTGAATCTAAAGCCCACAATTTTAGCGGGATTACCCGCAACTATTGCATAATGTGGTATATTACATCTTACAATGCTTCCTGCGCCAATAATAACCCTGTCGCCAACATGAACACCAGGCATTATAACGACTTTTGTTCCAATCCAACAATCGTTTCCAATTACTATTGGTTTATCAATCTTTGCACCTTGCAAATTAATCGGCTTGTCTATTGCTCCAGTCTCATGGCTACCTGCCATCATTACAACTCCAGGGCCCATATTACAATCTTCGCCGATTGTAATAGTACCATTAAATGTGGATCTAACTCCTAAAGCACTTCTGTTACCTACTTCAAGCCTACTACCATCACCAAAATAGCAATGATCTTTTACGCGAACACCTCTACCACAACTTTTAATAACATTTTTTACTGCCCACCCTCTTAGACTCTGAGACATTCTCCAGCCAGGCATTGGCTGATTTGGAAGCCTTTGAAGTATTGAATAGTATAAAAATAGAATCAAATTTCTCTTAATCGAGCGTGATTTCTTAATTATATCCATATCGCATACTTTAATAATTATCATAACTAAGCAGCGATATTTCTATCATCTACCTTAAGAGAACCTAATTTGCCCAACTGGGGGGGGCACTTTTTTCTTTCTAAACTCTTCATTTTAATATAAATTTTTCTAATTTCTCCTTATATTGTTGATGACTCTTCCTATATTCTATAATATTTTCTTGACACAAGTTATAGAATTCTACATCCATCAATCTGGAATAATCTATATTATTAATGTTATCATAAATTAGGCCGAGCCCTTTTTCCTCAATGAACTTTAAAGCTTTACAACGGCACCCTACTACGGGGGTTCCATTAAATAACATATCATAAACCACGCCACTGCTCCTAATAGAATACTCACCTTGGTAATTCAGAATACTATAACGTGACTGCTGTATATATCGCAAATAGTCCTCGTCATTTATATATCCTAGATGCAATTCAATATTAGCCGCGCTTTCACATTCCTTTCGTATTTCCTCACCCAAAGCCTCGCTCTGAGGCTTTCCTGCTATCAATACTTTATAATTAGTAGTTCGCAGTGATCTGATGGCATCTGGCACACCTTTCTCTGGTGACAACCTACCTATTATACAGAAATCGTATCGTTTTTCTTTAAATGGTATTGATGAAATCTCTGCTTCGCCAGTATATATATAGTCGGGCACAACAATATAAGGAAGATTGTAAGCTTGACCTACTTCATCGTTCGGACAGATGATTCCATCAATTTTTTTCTTTGAGAGTCCGAACAAGATTCGTTTTAGGGGTGAATTAATACTTGTCTTACTATACTGAATCATATAAATATTGCTCTTTCCCCAATAGAACAAAGCAAGTGCCAAATATACTGTTGCTAAAGATGATTGCTGGAAAATAATGTTCTTATCCTCCCCATTTTTAAATAGTGTTTTACAATTGACTAATGTATGTAACTTGTCCATAATAGAAGTACCACTCACATTATAAGGCAGTACCACCATTTCATCCTCTTTGAAGGACTGAAGGTATGCTGGCCCTCCCGCCACCTTGATTTCACTCACACCTTTAAACAGCTCTTGGTAGTTCTTTGCCAAAGGTATGAAATGACCTGTTACTTTACCTGTCAATGCATGACTGCGAATATCGGCAAAAATAATTTCGTTCATAAATTATCTTGATATAGGTTTTACTATTTCAAGCCATCTGTAATCTTCTTTCTCAAACGTCTGCAAAAAGGCTCGACTTAAACATCTTACTATATAAGCAGAAATTACTACGGCCAGCATAATAATAGGGATATTTATTGGAAACAAATAATTTAAAGAATTTGTAAAAACAAAACCTTGAATTAGATATATTTCCAGACATAGACCGCCGATAAACAATAATACTGCTCCCAAATAGTGAGATTTAATTAGATATATCATAGGCTTTGAATTACAAAACCTCCATGAGAAATAGCAAATACCAGCTAATGGCAGAAGCGAAAAGAGTTGTATTTCTTCTTTCTCAGGTGTTTGAGTAAAGACGTATATGATGTAAAAAGATATAACAGATGCGAGAATTCCTAATCCGTCCCAAATAAAAGATTTCTTTGCAGAGTCTTCCTCTCCTTGTTGTCTTTCCATTGCTGAATTACCACATAATGCCCCTAATAACATATATACAAAGAAGAAACACCATTTAAAATAAGTTGCGCCATATATATTACCTGCTGATGGACTTTCAACCCCAATAATGAAATAATATACAGGAATCATCAGAACAAATCACGATATAAGCCAGCAAGTGGGAGGTAATGTCCTGTACAAACACCTCTATTACTGCTGCTATGAATATGAGCAATATTCAAAATCATATTACATTCTATAAAACAACAACCGTATTAGACCCCTTTAAATAATAAATTTGTTTGCTGCATATTCAAATCAAGATGTTTGCTCGCAAAAGCCATGCCTATCATGAATTGAAAAAGAATGTACAGCATTCCATATTGCGGAATATGTTCAATAAACAATAAAACAAAGTGCATTAAGAGTAATGCTCCAATTATATTGACGAACAACATTTTGGACTTAACAAACGACAAATAAACAGCCATTGCCAAAACGACTATTGACAAGGCACATAAAACTACACCACCGTGTAAAAGCATGGAAAGAAATCCAACTTCAGGATTTATACGATCATCGCTATCTCCCTCTATTGACGAAAAGTATGAACTATAATACCGGCCATTAATACCTTTACCCCATACCACGGCATCATTCTGCACTAAATCAAGAATAACCTCTTCATAGAGAAACGTCCTAGTGTCCGTTCGATGATCACTACCCTTTTCGCCCATTTCGTTAAATACAGATACACCAGTAGTTACAAAAACAACAAAAAAATACAAGGGCAATGTCATAACAACAACCATAATAATTTTTTTAAATAATGGTTTAATTTTCTGATGACATAACGAAAAAATATAAATCACAAATGCTCCGACCAATCTTATTGCCGGCGTTCTTGCATCTTCAATCATACAAGCCACAAAACATACCAATCCTGCCGCAAAAAGTATATACAAAGTTTTTCGATCACAATATATAGCAAATGCAATAAGAAAGAACAGCAAAATTCCATAGTTAACTAAAATACCAAGCCCAAACGGTATACACATCACAACTGACAAGCTGTATATTCTAATATATTTATATAAGACACGAAAAAGCAGAACATCAGCACCAATCAAGATGAAGAAAGAAAGGAAAAAAGCCGGTTGAAAATCCTTATTTCCCCAAAAAGTGAACATCACGCAATCTGGAGAAATAATCCCAGTCAACATTAGATATAAATTATAGATTAGTAATGAAGCAATAAAAAACCACTGGGTTCTTGAGAACCTCATATAATGCCTCTTATATAAAATTACAATTGTAGATATCGCAAAAAATTCAGAAGCGACCATGAAAAACGAAGATAACACCTTAAACACTCCGCTTTGCATAAATGGTGTCATTTGCATGAAATAAGCAGCTGTCATGCATATCATACACCTTTCAAAAGTAATATCCTGAGGACGCTTTTTAATCGCCAATAATAGTTCCGATGATGTCATGAATATTATTTGAGAATTGATTGATATTAAAATTCTGACGGGCAAATTCCATCACCTCCTGTCGATGATGAATCAAAACTTCTGATTGCATAGAAGCCCACTTCATTACTACTTGCTCTATACAATCAATTGTATTATCTTCAAATACTTCACCTACAGACTCAAAAGGAATAGAGCACTCATCGCTGCGTAATGGAATAAGTCCATGATTCATTCCTGTTAATAGAGCAGTTGATACACCCTCACTGCATGATGCCGAGATAATAAAAGAACAGCTATTCGCTAGATCAGAAAAATGCTTGGATCTGATATTTACAAAACCATGGTCAACAACATTAGAAGGCATAATCTTAAGCAATCTTTTTTTGTCGATCGCATTAAGACCTGCCACATGTAGTGTAAAATCTGGATGCTTTGCAAAAACATCAAACAACAAGTCTAACCCTTTGTGTACAGCCCCCCTGGAACCTAACCAAAGAAAACTACTCTTTTGCTTATCTGTTATTTCAGTAGTTAATTGGAATTCTTTATTTATCAACCCAGTAGGATAAATTGCAAAGGTGGGCTGTTTTTTCAGTAGCCGGACGTCCTTCTCCTGTCCTATTATTACACAGGCATCGTAGTTCGCCATATCTTCATCACAATAAAATAGGCCGCTACGAGAGACTGGCACTTTGATACCATGACGCTGGTATAAGTTTTCTATTCTTTCTTGTTCCTTCTTTGCTGAATAATATGGTGGCTTTTCTGTTAGATATAATATCTTTGTTGCCGTTGGATTATTTTTAATCGACTTTCTATATGCTTCTCCAAATCCGAAGATGATGTCATATTGTTTGTTTGTAATAGATATATCGTCATGCCTACAAATATCTACGCAACAATCCTTTCTCAAAAAAGCATCAACAATTTCTGCACATTCTACATTTCTTGTACTAGTCTGGTTTGTCCAATCTTTAATGTAAAGATAGTCATTAACATAAGAAATGAGTACTCTTTTTTGAGGTATACAATGTCTGCCAATATTCTGTATAGCAGAAGAATGTTTTCTGCCAGTATTCTTCGTATTGATAAGTGTTTGTAAACACCAAGCTGGCAATATATTAATTAAAATCTGCTTAATATTCATTTTTACACTAATTCTAAAAATAGTATAATAAAAATACTGTTTATAAAAATATTAGCATACTGTTTTGGTTAATTTATCGGGGATTAGTGTCCCGTAATGGAAATTCTCATATACAGCATGCCATATATCCGCTACAATACGTGCGCCACGTTTGTTGTCGAAAAAATGCTTGCAATACCAACGACCATTCTCAACTAATCTATCAGCGAGTATATTATCAGAAGAAACACGAAGCATATTATTGGCCATATCTTCATAATCTCCTATCTTTGATAAAAGTACTGTTTCTCTTTCATCATTTAAATGTGGCGTACCATGAGTGATAAATGTCACAACAGGAAGTCCAAAGATCATTGCCTCACGAATAGTACTGGAAATGATATCAATTTTAATAGGTACAAGTGCATACTTTGCCTTTGTCACTTCAACTAATGCATCTTTGTGTGATGGAAGGAATCCCGAAAAATGAACACTATTTTCAATTCCGAGCTCTCTCATTCGATTATCTAAATGATTCTTAAATTCCGCTGTATATCCTCCAACCATATTTAAAGTGAGGGCAGGATTTTTCTTATGTGCCAAAGCAAAAGCCTCTATAGCATCATCACCAGCCTTATTGATATTGGCGGCCCAATAAGAAAAGTCATATTCTTTTTTATTTGCTGTTGGAATTTGATAAATAGGTGTACAAAAATGAAAATTTGTAAAAATGGCATCGTTATTATAAATTCTTACAATTTGCCTATACCACTCACACCCTGTAGCTATATAATGCGTATGACGAAAAAGAGCTTGTTCACACTCACATCGGGCTTTATATGAAGACTCACTTATCGGATACAATTTCATAAAGTCTGGATCTGACATCGCTGTTTGCAAAACAAGAAGAAATGGAATCTTACGAGTATCTATCTCTAGTCCGCTCAGGTTAAAAAATGGACCTTCTGCACCCATCATCACCACCATATCAGGATTTAACTCATTAACAATTTGTATTATACTACGAGTATTATGTTGGTATTGTTCAAAAATGGATTTCTTATTGGTACCAAGAAAATGCGAAAACATTTCCAAATCTTGTCGAAAGCAATGATAATAGATGCCTTTATATTCAAAACTTTGCTTTTCATAAACCATGTCAGGATGAGGGATAACCGCATGGAGTTCTATATCATTAATATGTTCAAACTCCTTAAAAAGGAGTGTATTCCAAATTGAATAGTCACGATAATTCGTTGGTTTTCCCTTTAAAAATTTTATAATTTTCCAAAGAGGATACTTTTTTAAAGAAACATGTGAACGAATAGTTTCGTTTGAAACATGACATATTAGTGCCACCCTTAGTTTATCTTTACTCATAACACGTTTATCATTTTTAAATATTCTGGCCATTCACCCATATCATGCCATGATTCCTCACTGACAGGAAAACAGCCTACCCGGCCTCCACGTGACTTCACCTTCTCCATCAGATGTGTGATATGAAAGAACTGCCCTTCTGGTATTTCATCGATTAATTCTGGATTCAGGATATATACACCAGAATTCACCATATATGTATGTTCCGGCTTTTCGTGTAAAGCTATCATCAGCCCATCCTCTCCCGTATCCATTACACCATAGGGAATTTTAAAACTTTTAACCATCGTAACTATCGTCATATCATTATGATTATTCAAATGATAGTCATATACATCACGGTAATCCTGTTCATTAATGCTATCACAATTGGAAACAAAGAATGGAGTATTTATCTTTCCTTTTAATAACGAAACACTACCAATCGTACCCAATGGTTTCTCTTCCATAAAAAACTCAATATCATACTTGTGGTCAAGTTGAGAAAGGTAATATTTCATCATATCAGCTTTGTAATTCACTGACATATAAAACTTATGACACCCTATCATCTCGAACTGATCCATGATTACTTCAAGAATGGTCTTATCACCTACAGGCACCAAAGGTTTAGGGATTACATTAGTGAGAGGTTTCAATCTTGTACCCTTACCACCTGCCATAATAACAACAGGAAGGTCGATTTTTTCACGATGCTGCAGTTCCGAATGCTTAAAAAAATCATCCCAGAAATAGACATCTACTAGTTCTCCATCGTCATCCACCACAGGCATACACTCTGCACGCATCCTGCGCATCTTCTCGCGGATGCTCTCCTCCCCTTCCGACTGGTAGCCGTATATCTTATTTT
>AUXO015175358.1_pt1 | contig 19040 bp, 30 predicted proteins | sample 768731 | NCBI WGS metagenome assembly AUXO01 (sample SAMN02715735, study PRJNA202380) | gut metagenome | biome: sheep rumen | host: Ovis aries | place: New Zealand: Palmerston North
GATCCTTGCCTTGTCTGGTGAAGGAATCGATCAATGTAAATAAAAAAGAAAATGACCGACTTTCGCAAGCCAGTCATTTCACGAGTTTAATCTAAAACTTATAAATTATGTATAATATCAAATTGCATCATTCGTCATCATCATCAAAGTCTTTCCACTTGTAAGTATCCTCATCAGGATCGTAAATCAGTGAATATTCATCTTCTGGATGGACTTCAAGGTATAGTTCGTACCCTCTATTTGAGCCGCTATCTGGATATTCGTTTTCCTCACCCTCGACACCATTCTGATATGTGCCTTTGCCTGTGTTTGAACTCGTGTCCTCGTCTGCATATACAAACTCGAATACTACATCAGGAAACATCTCAGAAAGTTTCTCAATAACTGGATGTGGGAAAGACCAAGCAGTATCAAAGGTAATCTGGTTGTCGTTTACCTCAGTATCACAAGCGTTCCACTTTGTGTTCCAATACTTGTTGTGCCAGTCGTACCAAGTCGTGCAGCCGTACTTAGCAATATTTGAAAGGTACTTCTGACCGAGATCGATCATCCTGTTGAAATCTTCCTCGTTCTCAGCCTTGCGCTTCTCCATAGTCTGAGCAAACTCATAGTCACTATCAGACCAAGCAATCTTATGCTTTGCATTCAGCAGGATATAGCGCATACCCCACTCACCCATACTACCAGATTCGATATTCAGTTCCTCTGGCATCGGTATAACCTTGTTGAAATCGAACAGTCTGGTATATTCCTTACCATTCTCATCAACTTCCTCAGTCCTGACGAAATCCAGAACCTTCTTCACATTCTCTTCACTTCCGTTCAGAGTAATTCTTGCTGTAACCCAATTTGGCATAATACTTTTGTTTTTAATTGTTTGACCTTAATTACTTAACTCTGATGCAAAGGTACGAATAATTTTCCAAACTACCAAACATTTATCCAATTATTTTCATCCAGTTAAGATAGTTTAACATTTGGATCGATCCAACCATAATCCAACAATACAAGCAGTGAACCTATCAACGACTGCCTTCGTCCCAGTTTTAATCTCACTGAGATTATCACCAGCCCAGAAAGGATCCATCACTTCAGGTTCTGTCGTGAAGATTATATGGATCGATCAAAAAAAGAGACTGACTACTCATCACGAGCAATCAGCCTCAGCCATCATTATTAACCCTTTAAACTTTTATTATTATGACACAAGATTTAATTAACATCTAAACGGAATAGTCTCGTCAAACTTCTTGAACAGGTAAAACTTTCCATCATTTGTCCTACCCCAAGTCACCTTACCAGAGATTACATCAGTTCCATTGTCTGAATAGTCAAGCACCATATTGTCGTGCATATCATCGATAGGAACAAAATCGATCCTTTTAGGAACCTTTGCGAAACATTCATCTGCATCATTCATTTTCCTTAGCAGTGTCTCGCTTACTGCCTTTGCATCCTTGTTGATGAAGATGCAGTTGCCGAACCCAGCATTAATATTATTTACAAGTGTATTGATCATAACCTATAATAATTTTAGTGAACGTATTCCATCAATGTCTTTTCCAGTTCATCGAGTTCAAACTGCCTTGCAATATGATCGATCAGTTCAATGCAACCCTCAATAGGCAGAGTATCCACAGTATATACCTGTGTCTCGTTATCCTCATCTATTCCTTTGAATTGGAGTTCAGGATCACCTTTACCTGTACCTTCAAAGTCAGTACGGATAATCAGAGTCTTGATCTCGGTAAGACCATAGAACGTATGGATGACCGTATCGGATTTCATATCCAGTACAATATTCTCTTTCTCATCAGGCGAACCATAGTGAGATACAATCTGCGATATGCAGTTACCAGTCATTTTCCTTAAATCGGAAAACAGAGTTATCTTCTTTCCCATATTACTTTGTTTTATTATTCTGGTGCAAAGATACAACTTTTATTTTATTCCACCAAATTTTTAGAGTTAATATTTGTTAAAACCTTGAAAATATTTTCTGGAATATATTCTGTAAAATGATCGGAGGATCGAACCCAATGGCAGGATGACGTTTAGTCGATCGATCCTGGTTATAATCTCAGTGAGATTACATCCTGTAACAAATCTTCAGATAATCCTGTGAATAATTTTATAAAAAGTACAGAATAAAAAATGGGAAATCCTTTTCAGGAAATCCCAAATTTATTTCTTAGAATATTTTTCAATTAAATATCTCCGAGAAGATCATCATAACATCTTTCACAAAGCCATCTGTGATGTTTAGTTCCATTTATTTCCTCATCATAAGGATCGATCACATAACTTGCAGGCTCGCCGCATACAGAGCAGAACCCTGGTGTATGTTTTCTTCTTTCAAGTTCCTGTCGTTCCTTTTCAACCCTTTCCTTATATGCTGAAATCTGTTTTGCAAACTCAGTCTTTTGTGTATCAGTCCAGTCATAACTGCTTGATAGATCGATCACGCCAACTGCAAACAAATCATCATACACACCAAACCTGTTTGTACCTAAACCAACATTTATAGTATACTCTGGTATAATTTCACACGGATCACCGCACCTGCATATAAGATAATCCTGATCCTTCCTGAACTTGAAACCAGTAATATCAACTGGCGGAAGGTTCTCTCCATATTCAGTGTAAGGTTTAACCCATTCCTTATAGAATTTGTTTCTTGTCTTGCAGTACTTAGTTATAACCTCTGGCACAGGATCACCCTTATGGTAGAATACTGATCTTCCGTCCCTTGTGAACAGAAGCATCCACTCACCATCAGTAACCATATCCTCATTATGGAAATCGTTATCCCACTTGTCACCGAAAAAGAACTGACCTATTCTGCAACGCTCAGTGTCATCAAAGCAATGTATAAGACAACCATTGCCTTTCATTATATAAGTAGGTGAATACCCTTTTGCCGTTGATACTGGATCAGCATCATAGTCATAAGGATCGATCCCCTTTCCAGTCTCAGGATTATATCCACCCCTGAAAAACTGGAAAAATCCTAACCGCGAATTGTAAAATACACTCTGTTTCATAATCCTATTTGTTTTGTTTGATAGTGCAAAGATACAACAAATATTTCAAACCACCAAATATTTTCATAACTATTTTCATCCAGTTAAGATAGTTTAACATTTGGAACATTTGGATCGATCCACCAATAGAATATGACAACGAGGAGATGTTCCGCCTTCGCTCCAGGAAATAATCTCAGTGAGATTACAAAGCTCGCGGGCAAGGATCTACTCTGTGGGCAACTGTCGTGATTTGGATCGATCCAAATAAAAAACCGATCACCATTAACTGGCAATCGGCTCAACAATAAGAAATATGGAGTAAAGTAACTAAGCAATCGTTATCTCATGCACTTCAAGTGCGATATTAATAACATCATCTGTCATCATGTGCTCTATACGGATCGATCCGAAATTCTCGACATCAACCATCAGGTTATTATTCGGTGTAAGGTATACTTCATAAGCCTGCACGTAGTCTCCCTGATAGTATACGTTAATGCTATTATCAGTCAGATCGATCTTTCTGACATATCCTAGTTTCTCATTCAGGAAATTGATAGCATCCTGTCTTACTTCCTGAGTCAGCTTCTGTAGTTCAGCTGCCTTGTTTATGAAATCGTTTTCGAATACCATATTAATCCAGTACTTTGTTTACGTATCTCTCAAAGTCGTTATCATTCATATAGAGAACCGCGCAATCCTCAACGAACCCGTAGAACATCTCATCCACACGTGATGCTTCCTCATTGACGTATCCACCACCCTCATCATCGAAAAGGGATCGATCCAGTGTACCGCATCCGATCATTACATCTCGTCCAGCCTCCTTATGATACACCATACGGTATGGATACTTCTCTCCATTGAACTCGACGAATTCAATACGTGGATCACTGTTAATCTCGTTAACAAGACTCACCATGAACTTTGATACGTCATCGTTAGTATACATCATGGCAATCTTGCCATCATTCCAGTCACATCCATTCTCCGCTCTGAAGAAATCACAGAACTTCTTGAATACATTCTGATCGTTTAAATGAATCTTTGTTTCCATAATCGTTACTTATTTTGTTTGTTGATGCAAAGGTAAGTATAATATTTTAATCCACCAAATTTTTAAAGTTAATAATTGTTAACTTGTAGAAAATAATTTCTGTAGAAAATAATTTCTGAAGAAAAGATCGATCCAATAAGCCAAGTCCCAGATCAGCCAGGGTGATAATCTCACTGAGATTATGATCAGGTCCAGCCAAGGACTCATCTCTTTCCATGAACTGGTCATGGATCGATCCAAAAGAAAAAGCCGACTACTCATCGCGAGCAATCGGCTTAAAAACTATGGAATTAACATGAATCATTCAAGTGTTTTCTCTGTCAGTGCGATATAGACATGATTGTCTGAAAAGTAACCGTCTTCCCAACAACAGAACTCATCAGATGAATCAGTGAACTCATCGAACGCAGGACTGTGCTTATCCCACCATTCACATTCTTTCTTCTCCTTCTTGACAAGAGCATTGAATTTACTCTGAGCCTTCTTCTTATCCAACGTAACGAGATCGATCGTTACTTCTTCCTCACCGTCCCATACAAAGACGTGACTTACCACATAAACTTTCTGTTCCATATTATTATTTAATTAAGTTCTGTTTCAAGCCAGTTCAAAATCTCTCTTATAGAGTCAGTCAGTATATCATCAAGTTCGATAGGCTCATCGTAATATTCAACTGTGATCCAGACAATACCTTCTTGATCCTGGAATATAGATGTAACCATCGGTTTCTCAGACTCACTAAGACCCTGAGCAGCCTCATCGATCCCTTCGATATGCAATTCCATAGCATCATCACGTACACAGTTGATTGGATTATCCTCTGTTGCATTCTCACGTGAACAGATAGCAGAAACCTTCTGGCGAAGAGTCTCGTGTTCAGCATCCTCATCAGAGAAATCATACTCACACTCTGGACAATGGTAGTAATACTGATAGTCATCCTCGTGATCGATCACTACTCTTTCACATCCACAAAACGGACAAGTCTTAATTACTTTCATACTTCTTATGTTTTATTGTTTGATATTGCAAAGGTACTAATAATTCCTGATATATCCAAACATTTATAGTTAAACTATGTTAACGGATATGTTAAAAGGATCGATCCATATGTAACGCCACGACGACTCGGTGGATCCTTGCCGTCCAGTTTAATCTCACTGAGATTATCACCAGGTCCGCCATCCTGCTCCACCAGGAGTTGTTCTGGTTTTGTTTTTGATTTACTTATAGGATCGATCCCAAACAAAAAAACAGGGAAATCCTTTGTAGGAAATCCCTGTATAATTATTCAGAATAATTTGTATAAATATTCGAGAATTATTCTTTGGTTTTTTCGAAGATATAATTTGCGAAACAATCTGTAATCCTGTCGTTAAGCGCGTCCATCATACAGTCTCTGTCGTTATCATTCTCAGCGTTTGTTTCAATCTCAAAATGATTCTCCTTGAACTCGTGTTCATCAGCATCATCAATCTCCTTGAAATAGTTGAAGCAGTTCTCGTCATAGTCAGCAGCGTGGATGAACGCATAGGTAAAGCCAACATTTTCCTTGATGTTCTTTACCCAGAGTTCAGGTGGACAGTTGTTAGTCTCGACGGTCAGTTCCAGAGAATAGTATCCGTTGATTGTAGTGGCACACATACTGTTAATTTCAGCGTCAAAGTCACATCCGAAACGAACATTGAAATTGTAGTCACAGTTGTCAACGTTCATATATCCGTCAGTACAGAACGTACCCATAGTCAACCCGTTAGCGGGATAGAAACCTGCACAGATAGATCGATCCACATCATAGTGACGGGCATTCCTCATAAGGAACTGTATGAAGTCCTGATACTTGTAGTCCTTTCCGTCAATAAGAGGAAGATGTGATGTCTTCAAACCGATGTTAAGGAAATCAACGATGTTTTTCCTTGTCCCGATGAACACGATTGTGTTGTTTACTGGTGCGTATCCCATAATTACTCCCAAATAGTTTTAATATCACTGAACTCATTCTCATCATCAACCAGAGTAACTGATACCAACTCACCCTCAACGTGGTGGTCAACATCAGCATAGTCCCATCCCTGACTTGCAAGAATCGTTGCAAACTTTACAGCATCGTCATCATCCTGAGCAATAAAATACTCAGCATCTGGATAATGAACCTTACCGTCAATCTCAGCCTCAAACTCGGCTCTGTACCATCTCTCTTTCATAATCTTTTTGTTTTGTTTGTTGGTGCAAAGGTAAGTATAATATCTGAGACTACCAAATATTTCAGGTTAATTAAAGTTAATGGATCGATCTTTTCTTCCAGACACATCACAACGCCAAGTACGAGATGCACGCGGGTTCACCAGGATATAATCTCAGTGAGATTATAACTGGGACCAACGTCTTCAGCATCTCTTGGCAGGACTTGCCATACATGATCGATCCACACAACGTAGACATCCGAGTCACAGATCAACGTCCAGTGTAATCTCAATGAGATTATCAGCAGTGGGCAAGCTTCCTTCTCTACTTCAGACTCTTTCTGGATGGATCGATCCAACCCTATATAATAGTAAAAATGTACCCGTACATATTATATAAAAATCCAGAGAATATTTTGTGATATATTCTCAGATAATACTACAGGATATTCCGAGAAAAGTTTTTGAGTTGGTTTAAGGATTATTAACTAAAATAATTTGGATAATTCATAGAAAATGCCTACCTTTGCATTGTGAAAAGTAATTAAAGTTATTAACTCATTAAACAAAAAAGAATTATGGCAAAGTCAACATTTAAGGTATTCAACATTGAATCTCCTATCAGTCAGTTAATTAAGATCGATCAGGATTTCGATCAGGTTCGTTCATTTGATAATTGGGATGACACTGAGGCGTGGATGTCAAAGGAGGTATTCCATCACGATTTGGAGGATGATCCTAAAGATAACTTCGACTACAGGTATCTGATTGAGGCATACCAGTGCGAGGATGACGGAAACACATACTATTATCTCTATATGGTTCCGTGCTACAGTTCACTTTCAGAGAAAATGAAAGAGAATGTTCTGGAATGTTCAGGCGTTGAAGAGGCTGATGTCAATGAGCGTGACGTATTCGACTATGGATGCCAGTTGGTTCTCGCAAGGGAAAGTCAGGAAGGTGAATACGTTCCAGAGGTTATGGATAAGATTGCATCTGTTTATAGAATGATCGATCGTATGCGTGGATTCTATCTGGATCAATACCAGAACCGTATCGGTAACACAGGTTGGGATATGCTTGCCTACTATATGAAGGATGAAGACTTCACACAAAAGGCATTGGACAGATTCGACAGCAGCAAATAATTTCTCTACTTCATATTTCGTTGTGTGTTTTGACCGCCGACTCTAAATAGGGTTGGCGGTTTTTCGTTTATACAACTTCACACGCCAAGTGAGGGACTCGAAGTTCAGCGGGATGAGGACCAGGAATAATCTCAGTGAGATTATAACCAGCACAAGGAGGTTCATTCAACGCTTGACCAGTATGGGTTCATTCCTGATCAACAGACATCCAATCCTGATCAACAGGTGATGTACTCTCAGTGAGATTATTTTGAATCGGCGATGGAGATGAGTCGTGCTTGGACAGGTCGTCCAACAAACTGTTCAGGATCCAGAAGGAAGCGATCGATCCAGTTATACTCTCAGTGAGATTATTTTCCTCCATTACAAAGTCACGAAGTTTTTCTGGCGTTTGCAAATAATTTCTGTTGTTTAACATTTTGTTAACAAATTTGTTAATTATATTTAACGGATCGATCTTTTCCATCAAAACCTTTGGTAGTATCGGATATTATTACTATCTTTACACTATGAAACAGATAAAGTTAGATTCAGTCCAGAAACAGAATAAGGTCGCCCTTAACTTATACGGGATCGATCTTAATAAGATAATCACCAACATATATTACAGTATATTGGATGATGAGGCTTTCTGTACTATGTTGAATCAGGAATCGAATAGTAGGGATGATCTTTACAAGGAATATATTGGTAAGGTCTCTACAATGGTTATGGACTTGATCGATCCTAACGATGAGAATCCATTGACTGCATACAACCTGATGACTGATGATGACAGGTTCTACAAGGCTTGGACTGATGAACTGTTCTACAGTATATATGAAAAAAGATATTTGCCATAGGATATTATTAATAATGTGAAATTGTAGTGTGGATACCTCGTCGTGATGACGGGGTATCTTTTTTATTCTCGGAACCCTGATGACAAGATGTTGAATCGCTTCGGTCCTGAACGTAATCTCAATGAGATTATAACCTTGGTTGATCAGGATCTGACGACTCGTCGTACTTACACAAGTGGATCGATCCATTAACTAAATTTAAGGAATTACTTAACACTGTTTAACACGAATTGTTTGGTCAATTCAAATAAAAGTCGTACCTTTGCACCAGAGATAAGAAACAATAAGTCAAACAATTAAAAACAAAACGAATTATGGGTTACACGCATTATTGGAGATTTACACAGAATCCAAAGGACATCAAGGATGGTGAAAAGAAATTCAAGAAAGCCGTTGAGTTATTGAAGAAATGTATCAAGAATGTTCCTGCTGAACTCGACTTTCCATACTACGGAAAGCATACGCTTCAACTCGCAGGCGGTAATGGTACTGGTGAGCCAGTATTCAATGACGATGTAGTATGCTTCAACGGCTTGGATGGTGAAGAGGATTTGTCACACGAGACCTGCTATATCGCTCTCGATAACAAAGACGGATTTGATTTCGACTTCTGCAAGACTGCTGAAAAGCCATACGATGTAGCCGTCTGCCTCACGCTGCTGTGCTTCAAAAAGGCATTCGGTGATGACTTCAACTGGTCAAGTGATGGAAACGGCAGCGAATATGGATGGAAACTTGCACACTCTATCGCTGACAATATCTAACTTCCATATCTTCATAGGTAGATGCACTCACTCCATTATGGGGTGGGTGCTTTTTTATTCCAACGCCCAAAGGCAAGGATCGATCGCCGCACTGAAGTCTTCAGGTCCTCCATATAATCTCACTGAGATTTCTACCAGGAAAAGGAGGCAAGGTTTCCAGGAAAACTCCCATAATATTTTCTCGGATAAAATATGGATCGATCCTGTGTTAATTCCAATAAAATATTTTTAACTATTTTTTAACACAAAATATTTGGATAATTCAAATATTATTCGTACCTTTGTACCCAGATAAGATAAGTAATAAACATCAAACAGAAATTAATTATGGAAGATTACATTATTGTAGAAACAAGGTACGGTGACGTTAAACTCGTTAAGCATTACGATGTTGACACAAGCAGTTCATTCTATGATGTCTATGATGAGGCTGACAATCACCTCGGTGAACTCTGGCACGACCTGCCAGCGTATGATGCCTGCACTAACCAGATGGAAATGATTGATGCGCTCGAACAGTTCACAGACTTAGTAGAGGATGCTATCAATGACAACACTCTCGCTATTCCTCTATCAAAGGAACCAGTATCAGACAAGGTTTGGATTACAACAATCTGCATCTATAAATACGGTACAGCACTTGCTTACTCCGATGCGTTCAAGACACAGGACAAGGCACTGGACTACCGACAGAATGAAGCAGAAAAATGGCTTAAGGATTCTGGAGTTGAGATCGATCCACATTCAACCTACACGAATGGGTTGTTTATGGAGATGTCAGACAATCAGAGAAACAAGATATTCACTGTGACTATCAAGGAAACAGAGATAAAGTAAGATTTGGCACTTTAGTTTACTCATATTTTTCATAGGTTTGATTCCGATTGCCCGTGATGGGTAGTCGGAATTTTTATTTGGTACGATAAGTGGATCGATCCAAACCCGCGTTCTCAGAGATCACGACAGCAGATAATCTCACTGAGAGTATGCACTGTTCAGGATCCTGATCAACAGGTTCAGATAAGTCTTGCCAAGCACTGCCGCTAACGAGTCTCGGTCCAGAAATAATCTCAGTGAGATTACAAAGCTCGAACTATGCAGGATTTCTGCACAGTTCCTCCTGAGCAAGATGAGTCTGATGGCAGCAAGATGGATCCTTCGCACTGTAAATACTCTCAATGAGATTATTACCAGATCCGAGATGGTAAACATCAGGATTGATCCTTTCTTCTGTATTAACAATTATTAAGGAATTACTTAACATCCTTTAACGTGATTTCCTTGCGTATATCAGATATTATTCGTACCTTTGCATCAGAAATAAGAAACAAAAGTCAAACATTAAAAACAAAAGGAATTATGAAACTGAGTGATTTATCAAACAAGAAACTTTTCGAGGTGGTTTCGAACAACCAGACTCTAAGGCAATCTTTCGACGATTATGTCTGGGAATGTGAGTGGGACTATATCTCCGACAAACTCAAAGTAATGGAACCTGCTATTGCCGACTACGAGATTGGTATCTGCAACCATAACTATCTTAGAATCAAGGATTACGATTTGTTCGTATATTATGCACGCAAGTGTGAGAAGGATTTCGGACTTTCCACAAAATGTGAGAAACTACTTTCTATCTGCGAGAAACTTTCTGGGACTAACCTTTTCGAATACTACGCAAAGGCATTCGCAAATATGTGGTTCAACGAGGAAGTTCAGGATGTCGTTAAGTGGTGCGAGGATGCAAGTTACAAAGTTTATAGCGGACAATATGATTCAGACCTCGATGACTATATGTCCTGCTGGGCTGAGAACGTGGACTATATCTATAACGATGAAGACGGATGCGTATATGAGCCGATGAGAAAAGTCAAGTAAAGCAAATTTACAATACTGAAAAATTGCACCTGCAATATTGCGGGTGCTTTTTTTTATTTTCATATATACTGGACCAGAACCTTGGAGGGGATGTTTGACCAGATCGATCCAGGGGTTTACTCTCACTGAGATTACTAACTGTTCAGGATCCTGAGCGGCGTTGCCATAGCATCCCTCGTTCGGATGTAGTTTACCAGATCTGGATCCAGTAATAATCTCACTGAGAGTATCAAGCTCGAAGTGTGCAGGGTTGATTCACAGTTGACTCGAACAAAGAGTACGACAAACCCTCGATAATGGTGAAGACTCACTGTCAATAACCTCAGTGAGATTATCAAAGGATCTGCGATGGTAATCAACAGGATCGATCCTTTCTTATGTATTAGCAATTATTAAGGAATTACTTAACTTTGTTTAACATTATTTCCTTGTATAATTCAGGATTATTTTGTACCTTTGCAATATCAAAGTTAAACAATTAAAAACAAACGATTATGAAAGTAAAGCACTGGCAGGGTTACGGCTCAGTTGAGGTTAAGAAAATCTCAAAGAAGCACATCACCACAATATATGGTGAGAAGAAAACAGAGTTGGTTCTTCAAGTTAAGGGAAACCACGAATGGGGGCTTGTACGCGATGACGTATATGATGTTCGTCGTTGGATCTTCAATAAATTCGAAAAGAATTTCTCTGGGAATGACTACGAAATAGATATGACTATAAAGGACGACTACATTTCAGAGAATGGTATTGATGTCGAGGTAGCAACTTACAAGTTTGTCTATTAAATTAAAAACATTATGAACAAGAAACAAGAGACTCTCCTGAACAAGGAATTCAAGGTAAACGATCACTTCTGTATCACTCGGTCTGACTATGAGGATATGCCGTGTGCTATGATGGCTTGGAACTGGACCGATGAACAGATGCAAAAACTCGCAAGCAATATTGCAGTTGAACTGTGTGAATATGATGAGAACGACGAGGAAGGAATGGACGATGACTTCTGGAAGACTATGGAGAATGTAGCCGTTAGAATGGGTATGGCTTACTATGAAGATATGACAGATGAAGAGTTCAATAAACAGAATGAAGAATGGGAAAAGATTAAATAATTTTTTACAACAGAAAAAAGAAGCCTCGCTTAATTGCGGGGCTTTTTTATTTTTCCTACAACCAGTATGGCAAGCTCGACAAGGATCCGCACACTGTAGGTAATCTCAATGAGATTATCCTGAATCGGCGATGGAGATTCTCCAGGATCGATCCTTTCTCTTTACTTCCTTGATATATGTTAATTATTCTTAACCAACAGAAAATAATTGCCTAAATACTTGCATAATTAAAAATAAATTCGTATCTTTGCACCAAAGATATAAGTTAAACATCAAATACATTACAATTATGAAACTATCGGAACACTTTATGAACGCAAACTCCTACTCTCAGGGGGTTGAGGCTTGGTGCAGGAAACTGTACTATGAAATGACTGGCAATAAGATGTCCTATACTTTCGTATCGGATATGGCTCTCGAAGACTTCACAGGCGACACGACAAATGTTGACTGGATCTATAACAAGATCAAAAAGGAATGGCTTAACGATTACAAGGCATTTACTGAGGTCTGCATATCTATAAATCTACTCGCTTGGGCAAACGACAAACTTGAACAGCAGGGATTCGATGGTAGATCGATCTTCACTGAGTATTACTCTGAACTCTACTACAAAGCAAGGGATACCTTCTACGAACACTACAAGGGTAAGAGTGAAGAGATAGACTACTTCTACTCTATGACCGATTAGGCATTTCTACTCTCATAAGCATAATTTTGTCGATGCGGAACCGTCGTGATGACGGGTTCGCATTTTTATTTCATACAACTGGTAGGAGTTGTTGTCCACACGAGATGAAGAGCTTCAGGTCCCAGTTGTAATCTCAATGAGATTAACAAGCTCGCGGGGAAGCCCTCCTCTGTTGGACAGCAGGTTGCGTTCCGTATAATGGACGGATCGATCCTGATGGAAATCATCATCCATCCTGATCAACGTCCAGTATAATCTCACTGAGAGTATTTCCTGTACGAGAAGGCAGGATGGATCCGTGGACAGGATTCCTATTATTTTTTCAGATAAAATCCCGTTAACATTATTTAGGAAATTCCTTAAATCTTTTTAACTATATTTTGTTGCATAATTCAGGATTATTTTGTACCTTTGCAGTAACAAAAGTAATAATAATTATGACAAGGAAATACAAGAAACATTACGACAAAAGCACTGGAAAGATGCTTAAACCTATCTTCGACGGATGGGGTAATTTCAAGGGATGGTTAGACATATCTAAAAATTAAACATTATGACAAAAGTTACATCATTAGACCAGTTGAAAGAAATGATTGCAAATGGAGTACACGACTACTTCATACAACTGGAATTTGGCGCAAGGAGTTCAAAGTTTCTCGACTACTCTCCTGAATCTGACAAGTACTACATTATCAATGAGATTGATGGTTCCAAGCAAAGGCTCGGAGAAAAGAACCTTATGAACAGAAAGTATACCAATGTTGGTTATGCTATCACTATCGGAGCATTGTACGCTTATGAAGATTATCCACAAAATTAAAAGATTATGAAAAAGTTGACATTTAATGAGGAACCAGAAGAAAAGGTACTCGACAGAAACGGCAATGAAATCGAAATCGGTTGTCACGTTATATGGTTCGATCCTGAGATTGATTCCCGTGACCTTGACAGAGTATGGACGGTTGATGACTACACAGAGGATGTTGTGCAAATATCAGATGAGTATTCCGAGGCTGAGGTATACCCAAGCGAAATCGAAATAGTTGATTAAGAAAAACAGACAAGACAAACTGGGCGAGGGATTAAGTTCTCTCGCCCTTTTACTTTATCAAAAAATCGGATCGATCCATTCTAAGCAAACTTCACACAGAGTCCGCTGACCAGAAGTATCCGCCTTCGCACACTGAAGATAATCTCAATGAGATTCTTTACTGTTCACGGATCTGAGCCACGGGTTCATCAGAGCAGTTGATGGAGATGAATGACCAGAATGGATCGATCGCGATCAGGATATACTCTCACTGAGATTATAACCTGTTGATGATCCTGAGCATCTCGTGATCAACTGTATGTCCACGACAGTTCCGCTGCCAAGACCACTGCCGTAGGCGTATTTTAATCTCAATGAGATTATCACCAGGACCGAATGATATGGGGACGGCGATTCACATCCACCTGATTATCAGTTAGTTACATTAATTTTTAACAAATTATTAACACTTCAAATTTGCATATATCAGATATTTTTTGTATCTTTGCATTAACAAAATAAGATGCTTATGGATAATAGTCACGAGATTTATCAGGTATTCAGTGAGAGTGAAAGCCACTCGCTTGTTATTGACAACGTAGATACCTACGATGAGGCTATCAGGTTGTATGAACAAAAGGACGGATTCCTTCTTCTGGGCGTTGACGCACCTACTGCGTTCGATGTTATTTTAGCAAGACCTTACGGTATGTGTTTAATTTCATAAAAACAAAAAGATTATGCTTGACAAGAGATTAGAACTGAATGAGAAGCAAAAGGAACTCGTAAAGAGATATTCCGAGATTTGCAGTGAGATGATGGATGCCAATATCAAGGCTGTCTATCGAGTTGATGACCTGTTCTTCATTAACGGTGAAAACGTTATAGAACTAAACTTCATTGACTACATTGATGATGAGGATGAACTTGGTGACATTGTAGAGGTACAATTTGATGACCTTAACTGCCGCCACTACCCGTATGACTTCGCAGTCGGTGTGAGAGATGAACAAAGTTTTGCGGCTTTAGTCAAAAAATAAAATGGTCGGGGTTCCAAAAAGGAATCCCGATTTTTCTTTGGAAAAGTACTTCCTGTCCACGACGCTCTTGCCTGCCTCGCGAGCTAAACAATCTCAGTGAGATTATTATCACCCAAGGAGGAGATGATGTCGATTCTCGACTCGGATCGATCCATTCCTTAAAAAAGGTTAACACATGAAAAATAATTCATGAATTGCTTGCATGTTTCAAAAATTATTTGTACCTTTGCACTAACAAAAGTAAAACAATTAAAGACAAAAGATTATGAAAGTAAAGAATGTGACTGATTACAAAGGTAGGTATTGTGCAGAACTCGAAAACGGAAAGTATGCACTATCTAACGGCAGCATGGAACTTATCCTTTGCGAGAAAGTGCCAGAAGGTATGAAGGTTATTAAGACTGACATCGTTGCAGGATTGATGATGAAGAATGAAGATGATTTCAAATGGGCAGTTGAAAATCATAAAGTATTTGATGAAGTATGAAGAAGTTACAATTAAGACAAGTAGGTGACAAGGTTCATTTCGGAGCATATGGCGATTTCTCGGACTGCTCAAAGGTTTACGAGATTAAGCATGTGCATGAATGTGAACTATTCTTGGGTGGTGTTCAGTACCATCTTGAAGATAACGAAGGACATTCAGTAGTCGCTTTCAGCGATGAAGTAAGATTGATAAACTAATGGTTTCTTCCATTGTGTAAGTAATGTTTGATGTTTGGATTGCCACTCCTTTATAAGGGGTGGCTTTCTCTTTATATACATGACATGTTCAAACGCGGAACAACTGGTCAGCCGCCTTCAGTTCCTGAACGTAATCTCAATGAGATTAAACCCTGGTGAACCAGACTTCCGCCTTCTCAAGGGACTTCAGACATTATTGTAAGGATCGATCCTATCATTTATTTCTCAAAACATTTCTAACTTATTGATATAGAATATTTTAGAAATAATTCTAAAAATCTTTTGTAAAATAATTTTCAATAAAATATCAAAAATAAAATGGAAACAAGTCCAAGACATCATCTACTGTATCCCTCAGGATCAAGATTCATAATAACCTCAATGAGATTATTACCAGATGATGATCGCCATCAACAGGTTCATCAGGAGTACCTGTACCTGACGTTCATCCTGATCAGCAGGTCATCATACTCTCACTGAGATTATAACTGGGAAGAAAGGATCCATCCAGCTGGATGAACAGTTCGTTCCAGTTCCACAACCCGTTCTTGAGAATGAAGAGAAGCTCCTCGAACAGTTGGTACTCTCACTGAGATTATTACCAGGAAGTCTTCACCTGCAGTTCCTGCATCAGTATTCTGACCAGAAGTGCTTGAGCCGTACTTCCTGGATCACGTCCAGTGATAATCTCACTGAGGTTATCCAGCTGTCCCCAGATCGATCCACTCGTGTGGACATCTCGTCGCTAATACAATAAAAAAGTTTCGGCTATCCTCACGGACAACCGAAACCCCAAAATACACATATGAATAACTTAAAACCCTTTTACCACTGTTGGAAGTCGTGTACCCAAGAGAAGTCATCGTGCAGGAACTCTGCATCAAAATCTTCCTCTACGAGCGTTGACTCGATAGTTCTCTGAACCTCATCATCAGAGAGTTCGTCTATACACTTGTCGAAGTGATACGTATCATCTTTTACGATAGTGTTCACTGCGAGCGTTCCATTCTCACCTGCCAGTAACTTGTAGTTACCTTTTGCCGTTTCAATAATCCTTGCCATAATGTTATGATGTTTAAATGTTTAACTTTGATACCGCAAAGTTAGCAATAATATTCTATATTACCAAACATTTCACGTTAAAGAACATTAACGGATTGTGAAAAGATGTTAACGAATTACAAGTAAAGCCCCCACAGAAGTTGGGCTTCACGACAGCATAATAATCTCAGTGAGATTATCACCAGCAGGAAGTCATGACCATCAGGTCGCCAAGAGCCTCATCAACATAAGTGAAGTACAGAATGGATCGATCTGGATCACTGAATACTCTCATTGAGATTATCACCAGATGGTGATCTGTTTTACGGCAGCAGGACTTACTGTACCAGACGCTATGGTCACATCCGTCGGATGACTTCGCACTGTAAGTAACCTCAGTGAGATTATATAACGCCGATCGATCCAATCACAGCAGTCGTCATATCCTGTGATAAATATGAAAACAATTATTGAAAGATGAATGGTTCAGTATACCTGCTTACTGATGGTGAACTATACAAGATTGGAGTAACAAGAGGCTCCATAGACAAACACATTGCAAAGCTTCAGACTGGGAATCCATAAACAATACAGATGGTATCACATTACGATACTGACAAACCATTCAAGCTTGAGAAGATTCTACATTTCAGGCATTCGTCACAGAGAATAAACAACGAATGGTTCCAGCTTACGAATGAAGATGTATCCAACTTCAATAACGAATGTTCAGAAATAGAGAAGATACTCGAATCAGTTAAGGACAACCCGTTCATGGGATGAAGGTCCCAGTTGCAATCTCATTGAGATTATAACCTGGTCCAGAAGGCAGGAAGTCCTTGTCATATTTTTCTGAAAGAAAAAACGAAAATAAATATAAAGAAGATTTTCGATGAAACTCTCAAAATAGTTTTGGGAGTATATTCTTAAATTCTTTTCTGTTTTTCATAATTGTTTTTGGTCGGTATGGCGGTTCGTGAGAATAGCCATACCTTTTTGTTTAAGATTACGAATATTAATTTCAAAATTTAAATCCATAAATTCACAAATCTAAATTCACAAAAATAAATTAGGTTTATACATCACAAGGATCGATCCACCGCGATGGACAGATCTCCTGCTGCCGATAACCTCAGTGAGATTATAAAAGAATTCTGAAGGAGCATCTCCAGGAAGAGTTCCTCTGACATTCTCATCAGAAAATTGAATATTATTCTTAGAAAAATATTGAAAATATTTTTACAAATAATTTTTATAAATATTTGAAAATCAATTAGTTATATCTTCTATTTAATAGATCGATCCTTACAATTGAATCGAAGTACGCCCTGAAGTCGTTGGTCCCAGTTACAATCTCAGTGAGATTACAACGCGGGCGCTCCTCAGCGGAATGAGTTGGAGTACCTGTGGTCGTAGTCAATAAAAAAGGGATTCCTCTCGGAACCCCTCTCTTATTCGTATTCTTGCTTTATGCAAGTTCGTACTCAACTCCATCAACCTCGATAGTTACGATGTTCTCGAACTTTACTGACTGCGGATAAACCTGCTTGTCGGGTGTAAGCCCTTCTGTAAGCTGACGCTCGGAGTAGTCCTTATCCTTGATTTCCCACTCGTTGATAAGTTTAAGCTGCTCTGCGGTAGCTGGCTTTCCGTCAACCAGATACTCTTTCGTACCCTTGTTGTCGAGGTCGAGATAGCAACGCACATAGAAGTTTGCGCCGTACTTGATAATCTTGTTCACGATGAACCACTCTCCCCACGGCAACTCCCTGCTCTCGAAAGTGTTAGTCGAGCCGTCAGCTTTAAGAGCCTCGTTCACACGTTCCTCGTATGTTCCACCACCATAGAGATAGGTAGTAACGGTCTTGGTTTCAACCTTGTTCACAGGAACCCACTTGCGACCTTCCTTCTTGTAAAAAGGATTGTTGGTCTTGTTCATCTTACACTCCTTGCGCAAAACAACGGTAATCGTTTCGGCACTGGTCTTGTCGAGCAACTGAATCAAATCGTTCTCAGAAATTTTCTTAGTCATAATTCTAACTATTTAAAATGAATACTATTTAATTGTTTAACTTTGATACTGCAAAGTTAAGCATTTTTCTCCAATATTCCAAATTTTATTGCAAAAAGTTTTGTTAAAAAATATTAAAATGTTAACAGATGTTAATTCCTAAAAAATATTTGGGAAGCTAATCCTCTGATACTGAGGCTGTTATAATCTCAGTGAGATTATTTCACGGGGCATCTCAAGATTCCGATCGATCGACTCACCATACCCTTATCCGACTATCATAATATATACCTGTCCAACGCGCTATCCCCATCTTCCTCCAGAAAATAATCTCAATGAGATTACCCAGCCGTCATCCAGATGAGGAGTTCGAGTGGACATACCGTGCGTAGGATGACTTTGGATGGATCAAGATTCACAATAACCTCAATGAGATTACTGACTGTTCGAGAAGGAGGATCGATCCTTGCCACGCAGACTCCACTGATGCTACTGCAGGTGAAAGGTCCGCGTTGTACTCTCAGTGAGATTAT
>AUXO013000837.1_pt1 | contig 19038 bp, 22 predicted proteins | sample 768731 | NCBI WGS metagenome assembly AUXO01 (sample SAMN02715735, study PRJNA202380) | gut metagenome | biome: sheep rumen | host: Ovis aries | place: New Zealand: Palmerston North
TGTCCAGTTTGTCCAAAATTATTAAAGATGGGATTTTAAGATTTTTAATTTTTTATTTTATTAAAAATGAGTTTCACTGAATTTTGTTCAAACTGTCCATCTATTTACGGTTATAAAGAAGATTTTGACAAAAAATTCATTTATCATGTTCAATACATTGAACCACGTAAAAACGGTACTTATACTCGTCATTATACTATCTTTTTCGGTGATTTTACACCACAAAAACAAAAACAATACGTATATACTACACGACAAAATTTTGAATTTATGTCAGATAAAGAAGCAATAAAATTAATAGGCGAAATGTTTGATGAAAAAATATATGTCAAAGGAAATCACTTAATTAAAATAAATTAATTCAATGAATGTTTATTTTTTTTGTTTCCATTTAAATGGCTGAGAAAATAGAAAACATTATAAACTCATTACAATTATATACCGATATCGACATTGATAAATTATGGGAAATGCCTGAAATTACTTCCATTATCTTTAAAAACGTTAATGTTTTGAAAACTTTCATAAATTATTTAATTCAAACACATAAAACAGAAAATATAGATGAAATATTTAATTACGCTTATAACTTAAACGATGAAGACTTAAAAAAAATCATTGATGGATTTTATTTCTATGAAGGTCAATACACAAAATTAAAATTATCTAATATTAATGAAAAAATGTTGAATGAAATATTAATTTTCAATAAACAACCTACCAAGGATGACCATTTTAACAAAATATTTTCACAAATTAAAGATTATGACATTAAAGAATATAAACCCGTATTCGATAAAATTTATTTAAATGCTAGGAAAAATGATTTAAATTTCAGTTTTATTAAAAAGAAATATTCTAATGATGTTCCTTCATTAACCAAATATACTAATAATATTAATCTTAATTATGACCCTAAATTCGCAAATCAATACATTATGAAATATAATCATAATAATGAATGTTTTAAACGTGCTTTCTTTGCTTTATGCTCATTAAACATTAATCCTACATTTACAAATTTATTAAATACATTTATTAATTTCGAATCATTGTTTTATTCTAAGATTGTTCAAATAAATGAGAATTCATCTAACTTAATAACATTCCTTTATTTTAAGAATAATGAAACCTACATTCCTAACATTCGTTATACTTTAGATATCCCAGGTAATGACATTACATCAAAAATAGAACATTTAAAACAAGTACCAATAAGAAAACAACCAGGCTTTATCACTGAAATTAAAAATGATGAAAAAGGTATATACTTTAATACATATAATTATGATATTAATCAAATTATTAAACATTCAGAAAAATTAATAAATGAAAAAAAATATGATGAATTATTATATTATATTTTCAACTCACAATTTTTGAGCCGTTCTACTTGTTTATTTGGTTATTATTTATATTTCAAGTTAACAAATAAAATACCAAATGAAATTAAATATTATGATATTATCGCATTAACACAAAGTGAAGAAGAGTTTTACAAATCATTAAACTTTAAATTATATTCTATTTCAACTATTGAGCATCTTACATTAAATCAAATAATTGATTTTATTTTATCAAATGAATAAATTTTTTTACCCAATTAAATGAGCGTAGATAAATTAATCGAAAACCTTAATTTAATTAATGAATTTGATGTGAAAGAATCATATTTAAATGATTATATAAATGCTTTAAAACGTTATCAAATTGAAATTGAAGAAGTAGAAAAAAAACATTTACCACCAGTAGAAACAATCAAATTAATTAAGAAATTAGAACAACCAAAAATTTTAGATTATTGCTTTGATTATAAAGTAATACATGAAATGTTGAAAAATAATGGACATGATATGAAGTTTGCTGAGATAAAAAAATATTTAGCATTAAAGCTTAAATAAATATGTTATATTTTTTTGTTTTTAAAGCGAAGCTATTTAATAGCGAGTTAAAGTGATGCTAATAATTTAGCATATTTAAGATTTTGTTTTTTTCCGCATCCTTCATCATCTCCGCTGCCTTGATGTAATCTACCTTCGCTTAATTCGTCTCCGTGTCCTTGGTATAATCTACCGGTAGAACCTTTCATTAATATTTTCTTCATTGTTGGTGGTAATCTCATATCGGTTATTTTATATGTTTTTTTCAATATATCTTTTATCTTTTCATTTATCAAGTTTCCTCCTTTAGCATCAAGATTACTTAATAAGAATAAAGGAGCTTTCTTTTTCCATACATCAAGATTAATAGAACCTGAGGCAATTTCATTAATACCTTCAGAAAACATACTAATATTATCAGTTATTGTTTTTTTCTCTTCTGGTATTTGTTTTGCTAAATTTTGTGAAAAATCTGTCATAAATGTTTTTAATTGTTCTTTCTTGCTTGGTCCTTTTACTCCTGGTTTTGCTGGTTTCTTTTTATTTTCATACATGCTTTTAATTGTTTTATTCGCTGTTTCTGTTAATGCTTTCATTGTTGATGAGTCATCAGAGTTTACAACTTGTTTAGCGATACCGTAATAATCATTAGGATTAACACCGGTTTTTTCGTATACGTAATCACTTGCTATATCTTTTACCGTTGAAAATAATGGATTAGTATCAATATAGTCCATTGTTTTTTTAACAACATTTTTGCCTTTTTTGAATATATTTTTAATTGTATCCCACAAACTACCGCATTTAACATTTTTGGTTAATACAGATGTATTTAATGTGAATGCGTGTAATGTGTCTAAATTTTTGTATTTTCTCATTTTAAGATTATATATACCATTACGTTCGTATAATGGTAAAGACTTGTTTTTGATCATTATATTATTCGCGAGGAATTTGTTCGTTGGCATTTTTAATAATAAAAAATAATTAAATTATAATACGTTTTTCATTTTTTTTTCAAATAGTAAAAGTATGGCAGAGATAATTGAAAACACAAGAATTGGAAGTGAACAAGCTTCACAATTTTTACCAAAACAACGATTTAACATCCCTAAATCAACAACACAAAAGGTTAAAAGCACTATCACTAGTTTGAATAGTGGTTTAGTATCAAGCAATAATTTTGCCGCATCAGCTGGTACACCATATACATTTGTATTGAATCCAAATAATCAAACCGTATTTGATTTATCACAATGTTATTTTAATATTTCAGGTTCATTAAGGGTACCACCAAATTATAAAGGTGCCATTGATACAAGATGGATTAAATTAGGTAATTTATTTGTTTCATCATTATTCCAACAAGCTACATTAAGTATTGGAGGTAGTGTAGTTGCTTTAAATGCTAATCCAGGTGTCGACGCCAATATGCAAGCCGCACTTAAATTTGATGCTTTTGATTTACAAAACATGAGTTTATCAAATAGAGAATTTTTATTAAATAATCTTGAATTAGATTTTGCAACAGCAGAAGAAAAAACTAAATTCAATGCTGGAGATTTTAAAATATATAATGTTTATGATACCAGTGTTTCACCAGCTGTTATGTCAACAACATCAGCTATGGGTGAATCAGTTACATTATATCCTCAATATGCTGGTATGATTTTTAATTACACCGCCGAAGAAGGAATAAGACTTTCAGAACATTGTACTGCCACAAATTTAACAATAACTTTTGATGATACAGGTAAAGGTACATTAATTGTTAACAATGGTGCCGCAGTAGAAATCACAACAGCGGGTGGTGAAAATTCCAAAGCAATCAATGACGAAACAGACAATCCTAATAAAACATTTAAAATACTTGGTTTTGAAGATAAATTTAATAATCAATTCCAAGAAGTAATCCCACCATATATAGCACCAGTAGGATCACTTATTCCATTCAGATGTAAATTATATTTATCAGATTTATTCAATTATACTGTTGATTCATTAGATTACATATTTAATCGTGAAATAGCAATCACATTACAAAGAACATCAACTAATTTTATTATCGCTAATATCGCTGGTTCTTCATCCACATTAGAAACAAAAATTGATGTTGTTGGTATTGATAAATTTGAATTAATAGCATTTTCATATGTTTTAACCGATGATGCTAGAAAAGAATTGTTACAATTTTATTCAAAACCAGTTCAAACACTTTACGGAGTACAAACAACAAATTTAACACCACTTTATAACTTTAATGGAGATTCTGAACAAAATATTACATTACCATTAACAGTAACTTATGATACAAAAGCAATTTTATTAGCTTTCCCAAAATGCTCAAATTCATGGACAACTTTAAGTACTGGTTTTAATCAAAAATTATTTAAGCAAATTACTGGCGATGGAAGACTTGCCAATAATGGTTATCAATTATCATGGTTTGGATCTGCTGCTAATTCATATAATTTCGCAGGTTTGAAATATATTAGAATTTCTAACACAAGTAATAGTAATATTTATACATATGATTTTAATGCAACTTCTGAAAAATATATGGGACCAGTATCACTTTTAAAATCATTTGATGTTTCAAATAGCGATAAAACAGCACAAGTTAATATTTTAGATTATAGAGAAGCTTATTCACAAATGAAACAATTAAGATTATTATTTGGTAAAGACCCTGATAATGCTTTATCATATTATGATTATTTGAAAGATTATGTAATCATACCAATTGATTTAACTGGTAGTAATCTTCCACCAAATACAAGAATTTTTGTAACTTTCCAATTTGCTTCATTTGGTAACGATTATAATCCATTACATTATGGTAATGACAAAAAAAATAAACAACTTACAACAAATTTGTTGGCAATCTTCCTTGGATCAGATGTTTTAGAATATAGACCAGATGGTACATGTGTTGTAAAACATGTATTACAAGCCGCACCAAAAGAAACCGAAGTACAATTAAAATAAATAAGTAATTAACATTTTTTTTATTACTCAAATGAATAACAAAAAAGTTGTTTATGTGCCTATACCTGGTAACACAACATACGAATATCCAATTTTCATGCCTATTATTGTTGAAGAGCCTGAAGTATATAAGGCAACAGGCAAGCTAAGTGCTGGAGATTATGAAAAAACAAAAGAAAATTTAGCAGGTTTCCCAGCATTATTACCATTGTTAGCAACATTAGCACCATTAGTACCAGCAGCAATAAAAGGCGTATCAAAATTATTAAACAGAAAGCCTAAAAATAATCGTTACGCTTTACCAGCTCAAGGAGGTTACATCCCTACAAATCCTAACATTCGTACATTAAAAGATATTCAAAGTTTATATGATAAATACGATTAAATATGAATGATAATGAAATACGATTAAATAAAAATATTTTTTTCGTTTTTAAATGGCTAGATACGTATTATCTAAGGATAATGATAAAATCATTTTAACAGATACTAAAACAGGTAAAAAACGTACATTATCAATTGATGATATTGATTATGTTGTAGATGATAACCAAAAATTAAGAGATGAAAACACTATTGCTACTTATTTTAGATTAAAAGAAGAAGACTTTAAACCAAAAACAATAACAAAAAAAGCAAATTTAGTACAAGAATATAAAGAAGCTAAAAAATATGATAAAAGTGATATTACCCAAACTGATCCAATGTTAGATTTTATTAATAAATTTAAATTAACATCATTAGAACGAAGAGCATTAATACAAATGCCTTATAAAGAAACAATAAAGAAATTTAATAGACCTGAAGGTGAAAAAAATGTAATATTGAATGATTTTCAACGTGTAATAGAAAAAATAATTGAAAAAGGTATAAAAAATACCGAAGAATACATTAAAAATTATTTAACCAAATACAATAACGAACACCCTTTTTTATTTGATGATGTATTCTTAGTTAGTAATTATTATAAAAACACCGAAGATTATAAAAAAATTAAAAAATATATAGAAGACGGTAATCATATAAAAAATTTAGAAGATTTATATACACAAGGAATCAATGTTTTTGCCAACATTCAATTAGGTTGTTTAAATCAATTTTTCCAAAATTATAAAAATGTAGTAGACTTTTTAAATAAAGAATGGTTGGCAAAATATAAATTAACCGTTGATATTGTGAATGAAAAGAAAAGATGGTATATAACATATAATTTATCACATGATGAATATATGGTGAATCAATTTTTAGCAATAAAAGTTTATAATCATATATTTGATGAAAAATTAATACCTACAAAAGAATTATTAAAAATAGTTTTTGAAAATGGTTTAAAATATTTCGATAATATTGAAAAAATAAGTTTATTAGCAAAACAAATATCTGACGTTATAAAAAATAGAGATTTACGTATATATAATTATAAATATCAACTTGGTGTTAATACTGATAATAAATTCACTGCTATATCTTCTAATAAATTTTCTAAAGACGGAATAGATAGAAAAAATATAAAGATTAAAAAATATGCTGAAGCATTAGATCAAAATCCAGAAGATGCTAATTTTATTAGTATATTTTATACGTTTAAAGATTTGGTTATGACTGTTCTTACACCTTGGCCTAGTTTATATGCTGGTGAAAATTTCGCAGGAGGTTGGACAGATAAAACACTTACTAGAATTGATGTTATAATTGATACTTTAAAAGGCATGGGAATCGGTATGGGTTGGAGTGATAGAACACTTACTAGAATCGATGATATCTTATCACAATTAAAAGGAATGGGAGACGAAATAGCAGGCGGATGGACTGACAAAACATTAAATAGGATTGAAATTATAATGGATACATTGAAAGGTATGGGAAATGGTGTGATTTTAACTGATAAAGATATTGAATATTATTAAAGAAATAAGGAATGAAATGAACTTAAAAAAATTAATCATCAAATATAACAAAATTGTTAGCATAAATAATACTTTTTTCAGGTTCTTGGTCATTGATGAAAATAAATGGTTGATGCTTAAAAGCGTGCCTTAAATCATCATATATTTGATCACCCCATATTTTTTTAAATTCTCCGCTATAACTTCTACGAATACAAGTATTAAAACTATCTCGGCTCATATATTTACAAAACAATATCAATACATTTACATTTGTTGCTATTGATGGCGAAATATGGTTGTATGTTTGACATAATAAGAATAAATCACAACTAGCCCTACTGCTTTGCGTTAAATATGCGTCAATTTGTTTTTTATCTTCCTTTGATGTTAAAACATTAATAAAATCATCAATTACAAGACATATTTTTTTATTATTGGTTTTATTTGATATTTTTTGTAATTCTTTTATTGTTGGTATTTTTTCTGTTCTAATATCGATAAATATGAATTTTTTATTTAATGTTTCATCCTCTTTAATGGTTTTCATGTAACCTGATTCGAATGTTTCAGAAGGTGCCATATATATTACATATGAATAATAATTAATATATTGAAATATATAATTTAGCATAAATGTGGTTTTACCTGAACCAGATGCCCCCACACATAGTGCCCTTACATGATAAACATTAAAAAAGGGATTAGGTTTCCTCACTTCATTTTTATTAAGCTTATCTAAGTCTAATGCTTGAAGCTTAATATCCTTTTGTTTAAACTCCATTTTTAATACATAATAAATATTTTTTTTCGATTTAAATATGCTTAATCCCAGTAGATATCCTTTTAAACAAAATGCCGGTTCATATCCTTTTAATCAAAATGCAGGCTCATATCCTTTTAATCAAAATGCCGGGGCTATTTTGTCAAAACGTAATTACATTAACAGAAAATTAGATGAAATAGAACAAAAATTAATTGAATTGGGATGGATGGAAGAACCAGCAGAAGAGGAAGAACAATACACAGATGAATTCATTGAAAGTGCTGGAGCTTTAATCCCATATCGTAATGAGGTTAATCAAAGACTTGATTTTTATGAATCAATTATAAAACAACACTTAGAACCATCACAACAACCAACAACGATGAAATATCCACAAACAATACAGCCACAACCACCCTCACAACAATCACAACAAGTAGAAGAAGCATTTAAAAACAATTTCGCTAGTATATTTGGTTAAACAAATCCTTATTTTTTTTTTATTAAATGATACGATTAAATCAAACAGATTTAAACCAATATTTAAAGAAAACAGAAGCTGAAGAAATATACATGAAAAAGATTAATTCAATTAATATGTCTTTTACTTCAATACTTACATCAATTCAATCGATAGTCGCTACATATGATTATCAATTTTCAACACTTAATCAAAGGGTTTACAATATTGAAGTTAATACAGCTACATTAGATTCGATCATCGGTAGTATTGAATCCAATACAAATAGTTTATATATTGATATAAGCAATATGAATAGCATTTTAACAGCATATACAAATAACTATGAAACATATACACTTAACAATAACAGTGAAATAGAATCAATTAAATCAAATACTTCAATGTTATATGATTCAATAACAAATATGACTTTTCCAACACAAGCCGAAAATTATAATTATTGGAAAGAATTTGGGAAATACACCCAATTAACATACGCAGATTATCAAAATAGCTACACTATTTTAGATAATGAACAATTCACCTATACTGATAATATTTCAAATTTTTCAATTGAATCCAATAAGGGTTCATATGTATTTTGTAGCAATGTTTTAACACAAAATCCATTTAATTTTAATTATGAACTTGATAGACTTGGATTAGTTCCAGCCAATGACAGTTGTAATCCAATTGGAACAGCAATTAATTTTGATGTAAAATTAAATGATACAATTTCTTCATTTACATTTTCTGGCAAATATTTAACAGTAAGTTTTTATAATGATAACTCAATCAATAATTTTAATTATCTTATGTGGAAGGGTGCTACTAATCCATTAATAGATTTTGCACACTTTAAACCTAATGACAATACTTTACATATAACAGCAAGTAGAGGAGCAACAATTCAAAATTTAAATAATAAATGGTTAGATTATCATAATAGAAATTATAAAGAAACATTTGTAAATTGTTCAGGTCTTAGTTTTGTTTTTGATTCAAATAGAAACTCACAAGGAATGGATAGTTATTTTGGTTATATGACATTTGACAATTCAGTTTTGTTGAGTATTAAAAATGATTTCACCCCTACTTCTCTTTATATGGTAGGAGATTTAAGAATTCCATCAATAGATATTTATAATAACAAATGTATAAAATTCGGTTTTGGTAATTTCTCTTCCGATGTTAATATTTTAAATTATGGAACATTAGACACTAACACATTAGAACGTTTTACAAGCAGACCAGGAAATTTTGACACATATCAAAATTTCACAATTTCAAATATTGGTAATTCAACTTTTACACAAGATTCATTCTGTATTTCATGTATGAATATATTAACTAGTTTGAAATTATATGATTTCCAAAATTTAACATTCTCGTTAGCTACTGGAAATTATTTGAGTTTCTCAGACTCAAAACAAAATTATAATAACATATCATTTAATCGTTGTAGTTTTACAAATGTTGATATGGTGGTAAGTCTTGATAGTGTGTTAAATTTGTCGGGTCTTAGTTGTAATGAATTTAAAGCAAGTCTTAAGGGTAATAATCATGGCTTAATGTGTAATAATTTAACAGCAAGTAAAGTTTATTTAACTGGTAATAATTCTGCTACCATATATAGTTATAATAATTCAACCGGTACAGTTGATATAGGATTAGGAATAATAAAAATCGATTATATGACTGCAGATAAATTAAATGTAGAAGGAGGAGCAGCAATCGATGTAGGTGTTTTTAATTCTGTTTATTGGAATGGAAGGAACGGAATTGCTTTGTATGGTCCATGGAAATACGTTTGGTTTAATGATATAACATTACAAAATGAAGATTTAATTTTCGGTAGTATGTTGAATTATGATAGCGCTTTTTATCATACTCCAATTAGTTTATCATATCAAGGAATTAACAACGCTATGAATAATCCTGATGTAGCGTTAACACATAAAAACGTATTTGTTGATAATGCTGTAACTACAACACTTGATTTAAGATTGACAGGAAATAACACATCAAAACAAATTGATATTGATTGGATAAATAATCAAAAAAGTATTGTTGGTGTTGATTGTAGAGGTTGGAAATCATCAAATGTTATAGGATTTGGACAACCAAGCAAATACTTATTTAATTTAATAGCAAGCGAAAGAGGAGCTGAAGTAGTTAATTTCTCTATGACTGTTGATGATACAAACGAGTGGGAACCATATAAAGAATACTTTAACCCATTCGGAAACCATAATGTAGCACGTATTGAACTTTGTGAAACAATATAAAAAAATATTATTTATTTTTTGTGACGTTTTATAGCTAATTTCACTGAAAAATCAGGTGTAGCGCCGTCCAATAATCTCAAATCATTATTGTTTTCATCTTTTAATTTAAATTGGAAATTTGTTAAACTTGATACGTTATTAATTGGGAATTCAATTGGCTGAAGTGCAACATATTCAATCATACTATAAGGGTCGGCAACAGATGAAATAACATATAAAGCCGAACTACTTGTCACACCATTATCATTACCATAAAGAGAAACTAAACCAGGAATGCTAGAACTTGTTAAAATTACATTATTATAAGTTGAAATCCTAAAAGCTTGGGTGCTTTGATAATATGTGGTTGAAGGGTCAAATGTTAAATTTGAAGTTAAATTAAATCTGAATAAATCATTATTTAAAATTGAATTAGTATTCATTATTATTTCTACTTTTGTGATGTTTAATGCTGTTGCATCGGTTGTAGAATAATAAATTTCAGTACGTTCAGTAATTGGATTAATTACGAATTTTAATGGATAATAATCAACAGAACCAATAGTTGTTTTAAAATAGCTGTTTAATAATTCAATTATATCATTTGTATCGTAAATACCTGCTTGAATATCTTTACTGAAAGTTTGTGTTGTTTCTTGTCCTTCATTAGTATATGTAATAGAATAATCAAATTTTAAATGGTCATAAATATTAGGTGAGCAATTAAGAAAACTAAAAGAATACAAACACAAATAATAACGATAATTATTGTTATCTAAAACAATAGGAACTTGTGAAATCTCATTAAATTCGAATGCGGTGTCAGATTTAAGAAATATATTAGCAACCGTTTCCATTTTTATTAGATAATAAAATTATAATATTAGATAATAAAATTATATTTTATTAAGTAATAAATGAAATTTATTATTTTCGGTTGTTGTTCTTATTTTGCTCGTAATTTTTGTTATTATTTAAAGCAACATTTTAGAAAAATCAAATTAATCGGAGTTGATATTTTAGAAAATAATAATAATTATATTGATGAATTTATACAACACGATTTGAGCTGTTATTCAAATAAATTAACAATGTTTAATAATGAAATTATTATTAATTTTGCTTCATTATCTCATGTTGATGAATCTTATATGAATCCAACTAAATTTATGAGTAATAATGTAGGTATAGCGAAGGTAATAGCTAAATTAAAACCATCAAAAGGCATACATATATCAACCGATGAAGTTATTGACCATAGTAACCCATATTCGATTTCCAAATATAATCAAGAAGAAATTTTAAAAAATACTAATTGGCTTTTTGTTCGTCCTAATAATCTTTACTCATGTTATGAATTTAAATCAGATTTGATGCCAACTGCTCCAACATTATGGAATAATATTAAAAGAAATAATAGTCTTAATATGGTTAAATCAGCTGATAAAATTACACGTAATTTCTTACCAGTTCAAATCGCTTGCCCTACATTGCTAAATATTGTATTATGTTCACAATATAAAATTAATGAAATATATAAAGGATATGAAATAGGAATATTAAAATTTATCGATGAGTATGATAAAAAATATAATGTAAAACATGAAATAACATATGTACCAGATAGACAAGTGACCGATTATAAATACTTAAAAAATGATTCAATTTCATATGAAATATTTAAGGAGTATTTGTAATTTTTATTTTGTAATAAATGAAAGGTATGAGCAGTGCTCAAGATTTGATAAATGTTTGGAATAAATTTAAATCAGATACGGAACCAGATTTAAAAGTAAATTGGAATTTCTCTGATATCTCTGACATGCGTGAATCACATTGCGTTTTTATACAAAATTTAAGAAGCCTTTATAATCCTAATGTTCCAGGTCATTGGGTAGCATGTGTAAGGGTTGGTTTTGTGTATTATTATTATGACCCATTCGGAACCATATTAACAAAAAGAGGGGTTAACAAATTTAAGCACGGTTCTTACATATATGAATCAATTAAGAAAGAACAAAACTTCACTGGGGATAATTCTGATTCATGTGGCTATTATTGTATTTTCTATTTACTCAACTTCATCAGAAGATTTAAAAAACATGCTTACGATTATGTTGTATTTAACATTAATAATGGTAAATTTGTTGATACTGTACCGAGTGATAAAAAAATATACCCTAATATTGATGCAATGAAAGTAGAAATTGAAAACAATATGAAAGCTATTAAGTAATTACAAAAACATCAATCTTTTTTTTCTTACGCAGAATTGATACAAATCATTATAAGAGTAATTAATGTTTTCTTGTGGTGTTAACATGTCTCGTATGTGTGATATTATTATTGTATTATCATTTATCGTTTTTATCATTTCTAATATTTCTGGTATATTTAAATTATCATATTTATTAGGTTTTCTAATTGATTTTTTTCCGTAATATGATTCATATTTGATAATATTACCATTTTTGTTAACGTATTCTGTTACGGCTGGTTTCTCAGATAATTTACCATCAGCAATCATATTAGGAATGTAATAATCTTTTAATATTTCTTTCGCTTTATCTTTGTCAGTATAATTAAAGGCCTTTCCTTTATAATAAAATATTTCTGGGTATTGGTTTACTAATTCTTTTTTAGTAACCTTAAACATTTTAGGTTTAATGTTTTTAATGAAATTATTAAAATCGTTATCCATTTTTTATAAAAAAAAAATATTAAATATTAAAGATTAATATTATTTGTTTCATTAATTGTAACAAATTCTGATAAGTTTTTATAATCACATATAACTAATACAACTTTCATTGTTTTGATTTCGTTGTCTTTTTTATATGTATAATTAAGATATTTATAATAAGCAGATTTATAGCCTATAGCTTTTAATAAAAAGTCTTTGCTTTCATTTCCTATTCCATTTAAGTTGGATATTTGGAAGCCTACTAATCCTTCATAACCTTCAGTATAATCAGTTAATGTTTTATGTCGACCTTCAATATTAACAGCATATAACTTATCAGCATTAATATTAGGTTTATTTTTATTGGTAATTTCATTTAATGCTTCTTTAGCTACGTCCCTATATACTTCATCTTTGTATTCTGATGGTTGAGCTCTACCAATAGTTTTATCTTTAATATCAATATTCATAATATATTTAAATAAAGCGTTTCTAAAATCATATGAGAAAATATAATTAATATCTTTATAGCTTTTATACTTATCAATTAAACTATAATAATTTACACCAGCTAATGCATCAGCAACACCATCTTTTTCAAATGGTTTAAATTCAATATATACTAATCTTGACATTAATGCTGTATCAGTATAGTCTAATGCTCCATTTAATGTTAATGAGTTGGATAATAATACATAAATACCATTATTTTTATATCTTCTTTTATTTTGAACATTTTTAACCGATGCTGAACAAATTATATTATCGGTAAGTTGTTTTAATTTACTTGTACATTGTTCCAATGAATGTTTTCCCTTTGAAACTTCATTAAATACAGTATAAAGGTAATTGTAGCCATCTGAAAAGGATGAGTCTAAGCAATTTAATGAGTCATCGTTTAATCCAGCTAAACCGAATAAATCTTTAATAATTTTACTAAAGAATAATGATTTACCAGTAGCACCGAATCTATCAACTACAAGAAAGGCTTTTTCTGGTTTTTCATTATGTACTATTAAATATTTAATACTTTCTAAGAATTCTTTTAATGGATTATTTTGCTTTAAATCATCGACCAATTTGTCTTCAAATAATTTAATGATTTTGACAACATCATCATAAACGTTTTGTTTTACTTTAGTTACATCATAACCATTTATGTTAAATGCTGTTTTACCGTCTTCATAATATATATCGTAAAATTTAATTAATGATTTAATTAATATATCAGCGTTTACCAATATTTCTTGTTTATGATGTGAGTTTGCTAATTCATTTAATCTACGTTTAAATATTGCTGATAAAGTTTCGTCTTCAACATAGGCATTATCATTTTCATCAAAATATAAATCTTCAGGAGTAATAGTTATCATTAATGCTGATGGATAACAACTTGCTACATACATATTAGGTTTTCCTGTTGGTTTATATTCAATGACATTATTAGAAATATAAAATAATCTTCCATCAGTTGAAATAGCAATTGAACCGGTTAATACTTCGATTACTTCTTTAAATGTTTTACATTTTTTTAAATCTTCAATTTTATTTTGTCCGAAGTGATGTTTTATTACATAATTATTTTTAAGAGTGTAATCAAATTTACCAGGTAATAACGATTTTATAAGATTTAATAATGGTATTGGAGTAGGATTAATATTTTTTGTTAATATAAAATTAATTTGTGAATCAACGTGGTCATGTCCGTCACCTAATAAATTATTATTAATAATTACTTCTTCTCCTATTGCTCTTTGATATGAAACATATTTAATTAATAATGACCATCTATTAGAATAAGATACATCAATTAATTTTTGTTCTGCTATAAATTTAATAAGTGGTTCAATTTGAGGCAATTGTTGACCACAATATCTCAATTCAACATTATATTTATTATTGTTGGTAAATTTAAATTTCTTTTTTTGTTCAATATTATGGATATTAGCAACATTTAAATCAATACATTGAATATTTAATCTTGAATTATAATATGTTATAAATTGATCTAATATTTGTGCATCGGTTAAATCATCAACCTTTTTATCTTCTGAATGTTCTGAAAGACCAGCTTTACAACTTCCCATATGTCTTAAACTTCCTGTCTTATATGGAGAAATATCGAAGCCTTTAAATTGTTTTAATTCATTAATATTTTGTTCTATTCTTGCTAATAGTTCGATACAATGTATTTTAATATCACTAAATACAATATGTAATGATAAAAACTTTCCTGAATTTGGTTTATGTTGTATATGTATATAACTACAACCAAATGTCGTGTTGTATTCAGTTACATTACTGTAACCTACAATACTAATATGATTACATTTAAGGCATATAACTTTATTAGCAAATAATGAAATTAAATTAAGAGCTTCTTGTAATTGTTCAATGAATTTTAATGATGATTCTTCTAAATCATAATCGATGAAAGGCGATATATACTCATAATCCTTACCAATTGTATTAAAACATGTTTTTACATATTGACAACCATAAAAATCATATGATGGATATGGTAAAAGCTCATAACATGATTTATTTAATTGATTTTTAATCATATCCATATGTAAATCGGTATAAGAATTATTATTATTTGTAATTGTTTTAAAACCTTTGTAATTTTCAATATTAATATTATCATTGATTTGACATGTTTGAATAGCTGTAATGTTTTTAGTTTGTGGTATTCCATGTTTACTTCTTTTTTTAACATCATCAATTACATTAATATAATATTTTGTTTTATCAATCTTTTGATTATATGTATTGTAAGTATTTTTAATCTCATTTGATAATTTAATTATTAAATCATATTCTAATTCATATGGAAGATTATTATATTTGTTTACTTCTGATTGTTCTTCTTCGGTTAAATTGGTACATTGTTTTAATTCTTCCATCTCTTCAACCCATAATTTAAAAGCTTCGAAATCATTTATTTCATCTTCTGATGAAGGATTATGTATTTCTTCATACTTGATGATTAAATCATTGATTTCTTTTTTGAATGTATTGGCTGAGCTCATTTTATAGAAAATAAAAAAATGAAAATTGAAATCAAAAAATTGAAAACTTTAATTTATAAATTTACGAAAAAAAATTAATATTCATCAATAATCTTTTTAAAATAAAATGTAGAATTCGTTTGAACAAAATTAACGGATAATTTATTTGTAATAATTGATATATATTTTGGAGAACCATTAAATCGATAATATAATCTATTTATTTTAGCATTATCCTTACAACACCATAAATTAAACATTGTGTTTTTATGTTTGAAATCATATAATTCAAAATATTTTTCATCACCCTTTTTATGATTTAAAATAGTGTAAAAACCTTTTTCATTAGTGCTAAATAATTTTATATTGTTTTCAATTAATAAAGGTCCGATTGTATTTACGTTTAAATTTGCTAGGAATATTATTCCATTATAATAATCAATTAAACCGTAGCTAGTGTATTGGAAAAAACATTTATTAAATATAGTTAATGAAATTGTTCTTGTTACTATACCATGTTGTCTTATATTTATTTCACGTCTCATTCGATAATTAGTAAATAAATTAGTAATTTTTTTCATAGCTTTTCGGTATTTTGGTTGATTTACTAATCGTTGAAATGGTGCTTCATTTAATTCTTGATTAAAATTGACCCTTGTGTGGAATAATTCTGATGAATATAAAAGAAGTAATAAATTTAATTGATTACGGTCACGAACAGCCAATTTTTTCACGCATTTACAATAAAGATATTGGTGGGCGTTTTGTTGGTCGATGTTATTACGTTTAAATGATAATTGACCATCTTTATTAAATAAAGGGTGAATGCTGTATTGTTTTTCTAAAATTTGTATTATTTTCAAATAATATAATTCTTCTTGTTTACAGTTTTGTACACCTGTTAAGCTCATTTTATAGAAAATAAAAAAATGAAAAATGAAATTAAAAAAATCAAAAGTTTATATCGACGTTTAATCTTAATGATTTGTTAAACGACATACCTAATGAACCTATACAATGTGGACGGATAATAAATGATTTATTTGATTTTAATAAATTAATAGTTATAATAGCTGATTCTTTTGGCATACATACTGTTTCTGGTATTATTAATGAATTATCAATAATATCATAAATAAAATGATAATTCGTAGAACGTGAGTGTTTATTAGTGATTAATATATAAATATCTAAATTTTCTGTTAATTCATCATCAGTTAATTTAATGTGTTTTTTTATTTGTTTACCCTTATAATCAATAATTAATGTTAATATTGCCATTTTATAGAGAATAAAAATGAAAATTAAAAATTGATTAAAATTACATATTCTTTATTATTCAATGATATTTTTTGATATTTAACAGGTTTAGCAAGTGAATTAATTAAATCAATCAATGATGTTAGATTATTTTCACTAGATTCGAAAAACACGAAATGGCTTAAAGGATGTTGATAAATATATTTTATTATCTCTAAATATTTAAATAATGTCCAATATTCATAGCTTTTATATGTTGTTTTCATATTAAAACAAATATAAGGCGGGTCAAGTATAATAATATTATCAGGACTATCAATAATTTCATTTAACATATCATTACAATCTTTATGTATTATTTTTACATTATTAAAATTATGGTAATATGAAGGATAATCGGTTAATCTTAATCGATCATAATATTCAGTTGTTTTGGGTGTAAATGTTCTACCATTAAACATAATATTACCAGATAAAAAACGGGTTAACATTCTATTTTCATAAATTTCGGGATATTTTTTTAATATATTATTTACTTCATCTGTGTTTAAATGTTTATATTTGTTATTTAATATTTCTTCTTTTTTACTGTTCTTAATTCTCTTAAAATTATATTAGCTTTATTAATAGCATCATCAATAATATTATTATTTTCATCATCGGTGATAATTTTGTCATAATCATTTAATGTATAAGAAGAATTAGGGAAAATATCTTTAAATATTATTGTACAAGCTCCAGAACCTCCGAAAACATCATAAATGTTATAATTTTTGGTTTTATCAATTGAAATTGTATTAAATATGTTTTTTAATTTTTTAGCATATCTAAACTTACTACCAATAAATGGAATTGATATTTTATTCATTTAATTAAAAATTAAAAATTTATTTTGGTGAAGGTGATTCAACTGAATTGAATACCGATGAAGCTTTTTTAAGCTTGAATTTTTCATTTGATGTACGATATTTCAAAAATTTGATTAATAGGAATAAAATCAATGCGATTAATATCGCAATATGATCAATTACCCTAATGTAATCATTATATGTCCAATCGGTATCGTTTTCGCTCATTTTTGGAGTAATTAAAAATCTTAAAATCCCATCTTTAATAATTTTGGACAAACTGGACAAATGTATCCATAAAATATCGCGCGGAAAATGTAAAATATGTCAAAAATCGATTTTAGACATGCTAAATTCTTTATGAAGAAATTAATGTCATTTTCTTACGTCCCGCACTTTTGGACATATTGGACATCCAATATTTTTATCGAAGAAATTAATGTCATTTTCTTACATGCTAAATATATTGGACATATTGGACAAATTAACTTTATCGAAGAAATTAATGTCATTTTCTTACATGCTGTGGTAATATGTCCAAAATCTATCCAAAGGAATTCTTTACGAAGAAATTAAATACATTTTATTATGTTCCGAATTTTGGACATTTTGGACATATTGGACATCCCCTTTTTTTGGAAGGCGCGGGGAGTGAACTCGATCACCCTCATTTCTCGGGAAATTTCGAAAAATCCTCGGACGGCTATGCGTAGCAAAATTGGTAAGTATGCGAAATTAATGCGATTTAATGTTAAAATACTGTGTCGACATGGGGTTTTCATGTGAAAAATGATGTAATTAATGTAAAATTGATGTAAAATTGATGTAAAATTGATACTCTTCTAAAATATCTAAAATGTTGAATTAGCTAGTATTTTGACATATTTTCATGTAAATTGATGCAAAATTGATGCAAAAATAATGATTAATAGAATTGGTGTTAAATTGGTGTTAAATTGGTGTTAAATTGGTGTTAAATTGGTGTT
>AUXO013272193.1_pt1 | contig 19032 bp, 20 predicted proteins | sample 768731 | NCBI WGS metagenome assembly AUXO01 (sample SAMN02715735, study PRJNA202380) | gut metagenome | biome: sheep rumen | host: Ovis aries | place: New Zealand: Palmerston North
TTAATTGCTGGTATGACTGGTTCTGGTAAATCAGAATTTATCATTAGTTATATCTTATCTATGGCAATGAACTATCATCCATATGAAGTTCAATTTGTTTTGATTGACTATAAAGGTGGAGGTTTAACAGGAGCATTTGAAAACCGTGAAACAGGAATGAAACTACCTCACTTAGCAGGAACAATTACCAACTTGGATACAGTAGAAATGAATCGTTCCTTAGCATCAATTCAATCAGAGCTACGAAAACGTCAACGACAATTTAACGTAGCAAGAGATAAATTAAATGAAAGTACAATTGATATTTATAAATATCAAAGTCTATTTAGAAGAGGTCTTGTAGATAAACCAATTTCCCACTTATTTATTATTTCAGATGAGTTTGCCGAATTAAAAGATCAAAGACCAGAATTCATGGAACAATTAATTTCTACTGCCCGTATCGGACGTTCCTTAGGAGTTCACTTAATTCTAGCAACCCAGAAGCCAAGTGGTGTTGTTAATGACCAAATCTGGTCAAACTCAAAATTTAGAGTATGTTTAAGGGTTCAGGATAAATCAGACAGTATGGATATGATCAAATGTCCAGATGCAGCAGAATTAAAAAATACTGGTAGATTTTATTTACAAGTAGGTTATAATGAGTTGTTTGCAATGGGACAAGCAGCATGGGCAGGAGCACAGTATTATCCAACTGAAAAAAGAAAGAAAAAAGTAGACCAATCCATTACAATTGTAGATAATGTAGGATCTACTATCAAATCATTAGACACAAAACAAAATGAGGTCGTTGTTCAGTCACAAGGAGAAGAAATTACAAACATTATTCAATATATTATTGCTGAGTCTAAAAAAGAAAATATCCAAGTAGAACAACTATGGTTACCAAGAATTCCAGATGTAATATACATTGAAGATTTAAAAGCAAAATATCATTATCAACCAGTAAAGAATTTTATTAATCCAATTATTGGAGAATATGATGATCCAGATAATCAGTCACAAAATATCTTAACATTACCTTTATCTACAGAAGGAAATACAATTGTATTTGGATCTGCAGGTAATGGTAAAGAATTATTATTAACTGGACTTATTTATTCTGCAATGACAATGTATAATTCTAATGAAGTTAACTTCTATATTCTTGATTTTGGAGCAGAAACATTAACAATGTTTAAAAATGCACCACACGTAGGAGAAGTTATTTTATCATCAGAGGCAGAAAAAATTGCAAACTTATTTAAGCTAATTAATCAAATTCTAGAAGATAGAAAAAAACTATTTACAGATTATAATGGATCATTTGACTTTTATCTAAATCATGGAGGAAAACAAATTCCATTAATCGTAGTAATTATCAATAATGTAGAAGCATTCTTAGAAACATATGAAGATTATGAAGAAATAATTGGTCAAATGACCAGAGATTGCTTAAAATATGGTGTAGTATTTGTATTCTCAACAAATGGACCAAATACAGTAAGATATAAATTAAGACAGAACTTCAGACAAAATGTATTATTACAATTTAATGATCCAATGGATTATTCTTCCGTAATTCCAGGAGTACGTAAAAAAGAACCATCAAAAGTATATGGTCGTGGTTTAATATCTTTATCTGGTATTTTTGAATTTCAAACTGCATATTCCTATAAAGAAGAAAAAATGAGTGATTACATTAAAGTAATATCTGAAAAATTAAATAAAGTATGTAGTTTTAAAGCACAACATATCCCAATATTACCAGATGTTGTTTCAGCAGAATATGTATCTCAATACCTAGGTAAGATAAATAAGATTCCAGTAGGAGTTGAGAAAGAATCTCTAAATATCTCAACAATTGATTTAAGTAACAAATTTATCTATAATATTACAGGTGATGATATTACCGGCGAACCTAAATTTATTAGAGGATTTGTTAAGAATTTAGTAACAATTGAAAATTCAGAAGCAATTGTATTCGATCCTAATAATTTACTAGAAGGTTTTGAACATGAAAGAGTAACTTATAGTACAGATGACTGCAATAACTCTATTACAAAACTAAAAACAGAATTTGAAAGTGCAGACCCTGCAAAAACAATTTTCTGTATGTTAATCAATGTACAATCTTTCCTTAGTAAAATAGAACCTGCATTAAAAACTGAAATAACAGATATTATTCAAAATTCAAAAGCAAAAGGAAATATTCGTTATATTGTAGTAGATACAATTGATGTTATTAAAAATATTAACTTCGAGCCATGGTACAAAGGAAATGCTGATATGGCAGAAGGAGTATGGATTGGAAATGGAATTGGAAACCAATTCACATTAAAAGTAACAACAAATGCAAGAGCATTAAGAGCAGAAGTTGCTCCTGGATTTGGATATACAATCAAAAAAGGAAAAGCCGAAATGACAAAATTAATGTCCGACGAATAGGAGAAAAAATATGAATAATAAAATATTAATTGAATTAGAAGTACCTCTAATTGAAAAAAAATATGATATGTTCATTCCTATTAATAAAAAAGTAGGAACAATAAAATCATTAATAGAAAATTCTCTTATGGAATTATCTGATAATGCATATGCACCAAGAGCAGATACAAATTTTTATAGTAAAGACACAGGAGATATTTATGATGTAAATAAAACAGTAAGAGAAACGGATTTAAAAAATGGATCAAGAATTATACTAATATAAGGAGGCATACTATGAATGAATATAATCAATATGTTACAGCAGTAAACAAAATTTTTGATTATTTATCAAAAATGAAGGCCGGCTGGAAAAGTAAAGATAATGACAATTATCAAGAAAAAATTGAAGAATTCAGAAGTGCCGTTATTAGTAATGCAGAAAAATTTAAAACAGGGGGAGCAATGGTAGGACAGATTCCTGGGCAACCAGGAGCAGTTGGGATGCAACAGCAACCTGAAGTAAAACTAGAAATTGCTCCACCACCAACAACCGCACCAATAACACCTGCATCATCCGAATCAGAAGAACCTGCTGAAGAAGAAAAAGAAGTAGATCCGGAGGCTCCAATTTCATCCTTTACCGCAACAGAAAGTCTCCCAGGCAATGGTACTACAACAACATCAGATGGACAATTAAGATTCATTGCAAGAGAACCAGAACCTGAAAGAGTATCTGCTATAGAAATCCCAACAGTAAACTTAGGTAAAATTGATGAAAAATTAGATACTCCAGATGATGATGATTATGAAGATGATGATGACGACAACAAGGAGGATAAATCAAATGATAGATAAACTTACCTATGAACAAGTAGAAGAAATAATAAGAGGAATGAGAGAACAAAATAATATTATTAAAAAACTCTTAGAAAACAGAAGCCTACAAGAATTGAATGATTTTACAGATTCCATAGAAGGATATTGTAAATTTTTAGAAGGTATTATTGAACTAAATAAAGATGCAGATATAGCCATTAAAGGACTAGTATAAAAAAGGACTTTCATTATGAAAGTCCTTTTATCATACGATAAATTTTACATTTAGGAAAATAATATCCTAATATCTGATAATAATAACAACCATTTTTTTCCATACAAGTCGATCCATAAATGCTAAGTCCTAAAGAATTCCCAACACCCTTTGTAATAAACTCTAAGTTATCTTTATTCACAATAATACAGAAATCAGAAGAAGGAAGATTTAAAGTACTTTTAACTTCATTTAAAGAAAAACACTTTTCTCCAAAATAAATAGTACCAGTATTAGAAACAATGCGAATAGAAGATGATGAACTTAAAGATATTTTAAATTTTTCATTTAAATCATGATAAGAATATGAAAGTACATGGATATAATTAGAAGATGCTAAATCCCATAGACTTTTAACTTTTGATAAATAAGGATATTTTTTATTATCCAATGTTTCTCCTCCATTAGAAAAATGGATAAATGGTAAAACAATTTCATCATAGTAAGATAAATAGATTCCTTGACAATCATTAATAATATGATTAAGACGCTTAATAATACTATCAAAATTTGAAAATTTATTTTGATAAGAAGAAAAAGAAGAATATTCTAAAAAAGAATTATTAGAAGGAATCGAATGGTTTGAATTCATCATCTCATATGCATAACTATTAAAAAGAACACAAATTGCTTTTAATACTTCATCTCCTAAATAATCAGAATAAAATGACAATAAAGCACTAAGCAAAAACTCTCTTAAAGAAACAGTAATAATTTGATGATTCTTTTGTTTGATAAGAATAGAATAATGATCAGCCATATAACGTGGATCTACTTCATAATCTTTATAATTTAAATTAACTTTTTTCACAATAAAACCATCAACTACTAGATAAATAAGATTTCCTCTAAAAGGAATTCGATTTGCTTTAATAAATTGTTGAGAAATATTCTTTAACTGAATATCATCAAGATCCGTCAATTCTTTTGAAAACTCGTATTGAAAACTCATATATAAATATAAAACATCTTCTCCACCAATATTTTTTATTTCATAGTTCGTAAACATAAAAATCACCCAGTAATAGTATGAAAAAAAATGAATAAAATATACAAAAAAAAAGAATTAAAATTCAAAATATTTTAATTCTCTATTATCATTACAATCTAATCCAGAAATATAACTTAAATTAGTAAAAATTTGTTCTAAATCAATAGATTTATTATTTAAATAATCATAACTAGCACACATTAATACTTTTGCAAATTTAATAGATTTAAGGTATAAATCTACGAAAGACTCATTACTAGTTTGATTATAGATAGCAGGGTGCCTCCAAGTAGCATGATTAGAATTTAAAAAGTTATGCTTATCTTCTAAAGGATAATGGTAACTAATTGCTTCAAAACGATAAGTACCATCAGTAGTAAAAGAATCTACAAGTTTATAAATAAATTTCTTAATACCGTAGCGATCTTTACGAAATAAACGTAATGCTGTTTTCATTTGCTTTAATGACTTATAATAAATAGAGCTCATATCATTTATTTGAAAAGTATTATAAAAAGCATAATCAATGGTTTTATTAAGTTCTTCAGAAAAAGGTTTTGTATCAAAACAAAAACCAGTAATATCAAATTTATAAGGATTACATTTAGCCCTTCTTGATATCATATCATTATCAAGAAATGTTTCCATAAAAGCATGAATATTATTATATTTATGAGTACTAGGAATACTTTTATGAAATACACCTGTACGATACACAATATAAGGGTGTAAGGTAGAATCTAGAGCATAATGACAAATAAATCCTAATAGAAAAGAATAAGTATCTTTATCTTTTATATTATTATCTTTCATATAACGTAAAAGATTTAAAAAGAATTCCTGTGATTGACAAGCATGAAAATGATATTGAAAACGTCTTATTTTTTTACCAGGAAAAATAGAAAATAAATTATAAAACATTAAACTATCTACACTCTGTCCAAACATTTTACAACGATCTATATCTAAATAAGATTGTATTTCCTCTGGTAATATATCATAAATATCTTTTGTAAAAAAAGCATGAGTTACAGTTGCAGGCATATAATCCCCCCTAAAAACAAATTATAGTTTATATTATATCACATAAAAAGTATAAATTTTACTACTTTTTAGAAATAATTATGATATAATTTATAATAGGGTGAGAATATGATAGAAAAACAGTTTAAAAACTTAGATGAACAAGTCGAAATATTCAAACACAAGGGAATGATTATAAAAGATGAAAAGTATACAAAACAAGTTTTACTAAGAGAAAATTATTTCTTTTTAAATGGATATAGACATTTATTCTTAATATCAGAAACAGATAAAAGATTTAAAGAAGGTACAACTTTTGAAGAAATGTATAGCCTATTTTTATTTGATCGTTCCTTTAGAAATGTACTTTTTAAGTACTTATTAGTAATTGAAAATAACTTAAAATCTATTACTTCTTACCAATTATCAAAAAAATATGGATATAGAGAAAGAGATTATTTAAAACCAAAAAACTTTACACAAGAACCACAAAGACAAGCTCAATTAGATGATTTGTTAAAAAAGATGAAAAGACAAATTAGAGTAAATGGTTCACAACATAGTGCAACTCTACACTATGTATCAAATTATGGATATATTCCATTATGGATATTAGTTAAAGTATTATCATTTGGAATTGTAAGTGAATTGTTTTCTGTACTAAAAAAAGAAGATCAAAAAGATATAGCAAAAGTATATGAAATAAGTCCAGAGACAATGATGGTATATTTACCAATTTTAGCAAATTATAGAAATCTATGTGCTCATGAAGATATCTTATATGAAAACAAAACACAAAAATCAATAGATGATACAGTATTCCATCAGTTATTAAGAATAAAAAAAATGGATGATGAATTTATACAAGGAAAAAATGATTTATTTGCATTAATTATTATTATGAAACAAATGCTAAGTTCAGAAGATTTTAAAAATATGACAGTAGAACTAGATAATATTATAGAAACATTAAATTATAATTTAAATACAATAGAAATTGGAGCTGTACTAAATAAAATGGGATTTCCAATCAATTGGAAAGATTTAGCCAATATTGAAAGGAGTAGAATAGATGATGAGTCATAAGAAAAGTATTCTTCTTATTACCTCATCTTTTTTTATAGGAAGTATTATTACCTTGGCAATTATCTTTTCCATATACTTATCACAAGTTGGCAAACAAATATCTTGTCAAAATAACTCTATTGCAGATGCTGTGGAAAAAGTATATGACGAAGTTGTATCAATTGAAACATACGACTATAGTACAAAGAAATCATCAGGAACAGGCTTTGTATATCAGATAAAAAATCAAAAAGCCTATATTTTAACAAACGAACATATCATAAAAGGAGAGGACATAAGAATTATCACATCAAAAGAAGAAATACTAGAGGGAAACTTATTAGGAAAAGATGCCTATTTAGACTTAGCCATCATAGAGGTAAAAGCAAAATATTTCAAAAAAGCATTAACCTTAGGAAAAAGTACAGAAACAAAACTAGGAGATATCGTATTTACAATAGGATCTCCACTTGGATCAGATTACAGAGGAAGCGTAACATCTGGGATATTATCTGGTAAAAATAGATTTGTAGAAACAATGATTAATGATGAGGAAAAATGGGGAATGAGAATGCTTCAAATAGATGCATCTATCAATCCTGGAAATAGTGGAGGTCCACTAATGAATCAAAGGGGAGAAGTCATTGGAATCTGTACTATGAAATTGATTCAAAATGATATAGAAGGAATGTCTTTTGCTATACCAATCGAAGATGCAATAAAACATATGAAAGAATTAGAAAAGAATAATAAAAAGAAGATTTCAGAGATAGGAATTGAGATGGCAAATATTAATGATAGTTCAATTCTATACAGTAATGATATAACAATACCAGAAAAGATAAAAGAAGGCGTTGTTATATTAGAAACGAAAAAGGAAAGTTCTGCAGAAAAAGCAAAATTAAAAAAGGGAGATATTATTACAATCGTTAATCAAACTAAGATAAAAAATACCACTCAGTTAAAATATGAACTATATAATTATGATGTTGAAGATTATATAACAATTACATATATTCGAGATGGAAAACAAAAACATACAAAATTAAAAATAGATAGTTCAAAAGAATAGAACTATTTATTTTTTTATGGAAAAATGATATAATAAATACCGCTAAATAAAGGGGATGAATCGAATGCTAAAAATATTTAAAACAAGTTCTGTTGAAAAGACATTAAAAAAGAGTAAAAAAATTACCATAGATTGTTGGATTGATTTAACATCACCTACAACAAGTGAAATAGAAACAGTTGTTGAAAAAACAAGAGTGGATAAAGATCTAATCTTAAAAATGTTAGACGATAATGAGAGACCCCGTGTTGAACAGAGTGAAAATGCAACATTAGTTGTAATTGATACACCATTTTTAGAAGCAGGAGAAGTATCTCATACTTATACTACATATCCCTTAGGAATTATCATTTCAGAGAATAATTATGTAATCACGGTATCACCTAAAAAAATCAATATATTAAGTGATTTTAAACAAAATAAAGTAAAAGATTTTCGAACTGCTAAAAAAATTAGATTTTTAATACAAATTCTTTTAAAAACATCTAATTTTTATTTAAGAGCATTAAAACAAGTAAATGAAGATATTGAACGAAAAGAAGAAGTACTAAAAAAATCTACAGAGAATAAAGATTTGATTGATTTATTACAAATTGAAAAAACATTAGTATATTTTATTACCTCTCTAAAGGCAAATGACTTAGTGCTTGAAAAACTATCAAAAGGAACTATACTACCCTTATATGAAGGGGATAAAGATTTATTGGAAGATGCCATTATTGAGAATAAACAAGCAATAGAAATGAGTGAAATTAATAGAGATATTTTATCATCGATAACAGATACGTATGCAACAATTGTTTCAAACAATTTAAATAATATTATGAAGTTTCTAGCCGGAGCAACTATAGTTTTGTCTATACCTACTATGATATCTTCATTTCTTGGAATGAATATACCATTAGGAATAATTTCGACTAGTCCTTATTCTTTTTTAGGAATCATTATTGTATCAACAATTTTGTCAGTTATTATCGCAATTATTTTAAAGAAAAAGAATATGTTGTAGAATTTTCTTTAATATTTCTATATAATGATTATAGAAAAGAAGGGATGAATATGAAGGATAATATAAAAATTTTTTTAAGAAATACATTTATATTTTTTATTATAGCAATTGTTATATTTTTCATGACTAACAAAGATAAGACATATCCAAATCAAAATTATAATATTCCTAGATATATTAGTAATATAGATATGGATAATGATGGAATAGATGATCAAACAGATATTTTGGAAAATGCTAAAGAATATATTAAAACAAAACCAAAATATAAAAGTAAGTATTATGATACCGGATATCCTAATGATGAATATGGTGTATGTACGGATGTAGTCGCAATAGCTCTAAAGAATGCTGGGTATGATTTACAGGAATTAGTAAATGAAGATATTTTGAAGAACCAAAAGAATTATTCCATAGAAAAAGTGGATAAAAATATTGACTTTAGAAGAGTAAAAAATTTAATTGTATATTTTAAGAATAATTATCAATCTCTAACACTTGATCCAAACGATATTGAAAATTGGCAAGGTGGAGATATTGTTATATTTAAAAAACATATAGGAATAGTCTCTGATAAAAGAAATAATAAAGGGATTAACTATATAATTCATCATGCAAATCCATATCAAACACATTATGAAGAAGATATATTAGGAAAAAGAAAAGACATTGTAGGACATTATAGAATTAGTTAATAAAAAATATCTTTTTAAAATTGTATTGACAAAAAGAGTAAAAAAGAGTAAATTCTTCTTTAATAAACCAAAAGGGGAAAGACGATATGAATAGATGCATAATATATGAAAAACATTTATACAGAAAAAGAAACATAGTTAGACACTGTCTTTTCTCTGACTCATTTTTAGTATGCAATATGATGATTAAAAATGAAATAGAATTTGAAACGGTAATTGATTAAATAGAATTAATTGCCGTTTTTTTGTATATATAAAGGAGGTATAAATATGAGAATAGGAATCGATATAGATGATACAGTAACAAATTCAAGTGATACTTTTATTAAATATGCAATTCAATATAACAAAGAAAAAAAAATCACGCATGAAATAGATTCGACAACTCTTGATACGAAAAAATCCTTTGGATGGGAAAAAGAGAATGTAGAGGAATTCTTAAATAAATATTTAGAAGAATTATTAAGAAATGTTGATGCTAAAAAAGAATCAATTAAAATAATTAATCAATTAAAACAAGAAGGAAATGAAATATACTTTATCACCGCAAGAAGTGAAAGGGAAATAAAAGGAGAAATGTTTAAACTAACAGAAGAGTGGCTAAAGAATAATAATTATCAATATGATTTGCTAGAAATTGATAGCCATGAAAAAGAAAAATCCTGTAAAAAATATGGAATAGATATTTTTATAGATGATAGCTATAAAAACTGTACGCGAATAAAAAAAGAATTAAATATTCCTACATTATTGTATGCAACACGATATAACAACACGGTAAGCAAAGATTTAATAAGAGTAAATAATTGGTTTGAAATATATGACTTTATCAAGAAGGAGAGAAAAAAATGACTAAAAAAAAGGAACCATTAGAGTTTTATGATGAAGAAAAAAGAGAAGATTTTCCAAAAGAACCTGAAGGCATGAGATTTGTATATTTTTATGGAGGTACAAAAAATTATAGAGGATATTTAGTCCCAGAAAATTTATCAAGAGCAGATTTTATGGAAATGTATCCTGAATATATTCCCGAACAAAATATTCCAATATATGAACATAATGGAATAATCTTAAGAGCAGATCCAAAATTTCCTTGCCCAGGTTTTTATATATTATCACTTTCAAAAACATATAAAGCGTTTGATCTATTAGATGATATAACATTTCTTAGATTTTCATTCATTTTAAAAAAAGCAAAAGAAGCAATGAGAAATGCTTTGGGATTAAACTATGCCCATCTTTTATCAAACGAAAAATCAGACCCTTACGTTAATGTTCATTTTTGGTTAGTACCAGTAAACGGAACAACATCACCAGATTTATTAGATTTTGATGTAAAAGAATACTTAAATAGCTTTATCCCAAAAGAAGAGATTAATAAAATTATAGATTATAACAACAAAATGAGAGATTATTTTAAAAAAATAAATTTAGAAAAACTAGATGATGAATTAACAGAAAAAATATCATATTTAAAATAATATTAAAATATAAGGGGATGATATAATGCATTTAAATATATTTGTAAGTCAAAGATGTTTTGTGTATTGTAAGGGATGTTATAGTCATTCAAGAGAAGAAAAATGTGGAGAAATGCTTGATACAAATAACATTTTGAATTTTCTAAAATATGCTTATAAAAAAGGAATAAAAAAATTGACAATATGTGGTGGAGATCCATTAACAAGACCAGATATTATGGATTTATTAAACCAAATAAAGAAAATAGGATATTATATATCACTAGATACATTGGGAAGTTCAATATTAAAAGATATTAAAATAAATACAAAATTAACAATTCCTAAAACAGATGCAAAAATTCTTTCAAGAACAGTAGATATGATTGGAATACCAATAGATGGATCCACTAATGATATTTTTACAATGTTTAGGCCAACGAAAGAAGATATTGTAAAACAACAAATAGATATATGTAATGAATTACATAAATATGGAGCAAATATCTGTATAAATACAGTACTTCATAAAGGAAATATAGAAGACATTTTTGAAATTGCAAAAATAATTCATTCTTTAGAATATGTCAAAAAATGGCAAGTATTTGAATATGAACCATTTGGAAAATATGGTATAATGAATAAACATTTATTTGAAATAAGTGATAATAAGTTTTTAGAAATAAAAAATAAAATAGAAAAAGATTATAATGATGAAAGAATACAATTTAAAAATTCAAAGTTAAGGAATAAATTGTATATTCTAATTGATAATTCAGGAGACTCTTATATTTCATCTACTTGTAATTTAAAAAGAAATAATAGAAAGATTATAGGAAATATTAAAGAGGAAAAAGACTGGCCTAAGATTATTAAATACCTGAAAATGAAATAGGAGTAAATTTATGAAACATATTGATATAAAAAAAATACTAAATAATAATGAATTTATAGACAAAGAAGTTGTAGTATGTGGATGGATAAAATCAATTAGGAATTCTAAGAATGTATGCTTTATAGAGCTAAATGATGGAACCGCCTTTAAAAACTTACAATTAGTTGTTGAAAAAGATCAATTTCCAAAAGAAGAAATAAATAATCTAAAAATAGGATCTTCTGTAATGATGAAGGGAACAATAGTAAAATCATTAAGAGATAATCAAAGTGTTGAATTAAAAATAAATAACTTTAAAATATTAGGTAATTGTCCAAGTGATTATCCAATCCAAAAGAAAAAACAAAACTTAGAAACATTGAGAGAAATGCCACATTTAAGGGTAAGAACGAATACATTTAACGCATTGTTTAGAGTAAGAGGAGTATTATCCAAAGCCATTCATGATTACTTTCAAGAAAATGGTTATACATATGTAAATCCTCCCATTATAACATCAAGTATGTGTGAAGGAGCAGGAGATTTATTTAGACTAACAACTCTTGATATTGATGAAATATCAAAAAATAAATATAATCCAGATATCGATAAAGACGACTTTTTTGGTAGAAAAGTTTCTTTATCTGTATCAGGACAATTAGAAGCAGAAGCAATGATTTATGGATTAAATAGGGTATATACTTTTGCTCCATCGTTTAGAGCAGATAATTCCAATACGAAAAAACACTTAGCTGAATTTTGGATAATAGAACCAGAGGCTGCTTTTACAAATATTGAAGAAATAAAAGAAGATGTAAAAGGTATTTTTAAATATGTTATAACAAGGGTGTTAAAGGAATGTCCCGAAGAAATAGCTTTTTTTACTAAGTACTATGATCATAATTTAACAGATAAATTGTTAAAATCTTTAGAAACGGATTTTGTAGATTTAGACTATACAGATGCAATTAGGATTCTAAAAGAATCTATGAAAGATTTTGAATATCCAATTAGTTGGGGAAACGGATTAAAAGCAGAACATATTAAATACTTAACAGAAGAGATATTTAAAAAACCAATATTTATAAATAATTCTCCAAAAGAAATAAAACCATTCTATATAAAAGTAAATGATGATGAAAAAACAGTAGCCTCATCTGATCTTTATTTTCCAGAGATTGGAGATATTATAGGAGCATCCGAAAAAGAATCAGATTATGATAAACTCTTAAATAGAATAAGAGAATTAGGAATGGATGAGAATGATTATAAATGGTATTTAGAGATTAGAAAGTATGGGTCTATTCCACATAGTGGATTTGGGCTAGGATTAGAGAGATTATTAATGTATACAACTGGAATTGAAAACATAAGAGATACCATTCCATTTCCAAGAACAAAAGTTAAAAAATTTATTATGTAGGAGGATATATGAAAAAAATAGTAGCGATAGGTGGAGGAGAAAATGGAAGAACAGCAGAAGATGGGAAAAAGTTAGACTATGAAACATATGAAATAGATAAAGAAATTATAAGATTAACAAATAAAGAAAAACCAAACTTTTTATTTATTTGTCATGCATTTTCTTTTTCGAAAGAAATTCAAGATAGCTATTATGACACAATGAAAAAAATATATGGAGATATATTTGGATGTCATTGTAAGCATTTAAGAAGTGATGAATTAGATGATATAGAAAAAGTAAAAGAAAAAGTTGATTGGGCAGATATTATTTATGAAGGGGGAGGAGACACAGATTCTATGATTAAACTTTGGAAAAAAACAAAGTTTGATAAAGTACTATATAATGCATGGCAACAAGAAAAAGTAATTTGTGGAATCTCAGCAGGAGCAGTATGTTGGTTCAATTCTTGCAATTCTGATAATGAAGATAATTTTGAAGTTGTTAATTGCCTAGATTGGTTTCCTTTCTTTATGACTCCACATGTAGATGAAAAAGGAAGATATGCATCAACAGAACAACAATTAAAAGATAATAAAAAAATTGGATTATTATTAACAAATCGGTCAGCAATAGAAATAATAGATGATCAATATAGAGTTATTTTTAGTAAATTCAATAAGAAAGATTTAAAAAAGCCGTTTATTATAAAAGCATATTGGAATAAAGATCAATATAGAAATCAAAAATTAACAAATGAAATTCATTTTAAAAATATTAATAATCTATTAAAAAAATAAGCAATATTGCGAAATGTAATATTGCTTTTTATATGGAAACAAAGCACATAAAATAGGATTAAACATATTTTATTATAGGTGATTTTATGAATAATGAATTAATAATTGTAGATGCTGGTCATGGAGGAATGGACAGTGGAGCAGTTGGGAATGGGTTAGAAGAAAAAGACCTAACACTACAAGTGGCAAAATATATTTATGAAAGATTACAAGAACTAGGTATTCCATCTGTTATAACTAGAACAGAAGATGAATATTTACCAAAATCAGCAAGAATTAATAGAATTAGAACCCTAACAAACAATAATCCCAATACCATATTAATATCTAATCACATAAATGCAGGAGGTGCAGAGGGAGCTGAAGTAGTTTATTCTTTGAGAAATAATCCTACTTTTGCAAATCTAATATTAGAAAAAATCGGACAAAAAGGTCAAATAAAAAGAAAGACCTATCAAAGGAGACTTCCTGAAAATCCAAATCAAGATTATTATTACATCTTAAGAGAAACCAATTCTAAAGAACCAGTACTAATTGAATATGGTTTTATTGATAATACAAAAGATGCTCAAAAATTAAAGAATAATATTATAGATTATGGAGAAGCAGTAGTAGAAGCCATTGCAGAATACTTAGGGTATCCTTATAAACAAAACATAAATAATGAAGAGTATATTGTTCAAAAAGGAGATACCCTATACTCTATAGGAAGAAGATTTAATATTTCAGTTGATGAATTAAAAAAGATTAATAATCTAACAAGTAACTCATTAATAGTAGGTCAAAAAATACTGTTAAGTAAACAAAATATGATGCCAAACCCAAATTATATAGTTCAAAAAGGAGATACTTTGTATTCTATTTCTAAAAACAATAACATCTCAATTGAAGATATTATAGAAATGAATCAATTAACAAATAGTAATTTAAGTGTAGGACAAGAATTATTTATACCAACAAAAGAAGATAAAATAGAAGAAGAGATAATAACAGCACCAGATGATTATGAAATTTACGAAGTAAAAAGAGGAGATAGTCTATGGTTAATCTCCCAAAAATATAATATAACAGTACCAGATTTAATAGAGTTAAATAATCTGCAAAACTTAACTTTACAAATAGGACAAAAAATATTAGTACCAAAACAAGAAATTGCAAATTTAGATCAATATATTGTTCAACCAGGAGACACTTTATGGTCTATTGCAAAAAAATTCAATACTTCTGTAGATGACCTAAAAAGAATTAATAATTTAGATAGTAATCTATTATCAATAGGGCAATTAATTATGATACAAAAATAAAAGAACCATTTGGTTCTTTTTTTCATTTATTAATTAGTTGATTGTCTTGCTTTATAAATTCCAAAACATACTCCACCAACAACAACTAAGATAGCAAGTAAAGCAACAACATCTTTACCATTTGACTTTTCTTCAGCTGCTGGGGTAGCACCAGAATCTACTAATGAAATAACATCATATCTTTCTTCAACAGGTTGATCATAAACAGAATCAATTTGAGCCTTAATTTCATCAGCCATAGAAGACTCAGCAAAACCAACCCATGATTTATCTCCAATAATAATATATGGAACACCAGTAGCTGTTTCACTTTCTCCACGTACTTCAGCAACTTTTTTCATTAACTCAGCATTGTCAGAATTATACCATGTTTCATAATCAACTATTTTGAATTTACTACCATACTCTTCTTTAATAGAATCAAACCATTCTTCAGCCTCTTGACAATGAGGACAACCTTCTCCACGGAAGAAATAAACAATAGCCTTATTATCTTCAGTATTTTCTCCTTCTTCTTCTCCTTCAGCCCTAACAGCAAATGGAATAATTAACATCATAGCAAATAACAAAACGAAGTATTTAAAATTTTTCATACTAATAACCTCCTAGAACAATAATAACATAAATACAATAAAATTAAAAATAAAAATCAAAAATTTCACAAATTTATCACAAGATACTCATATCAAAATCTGGGATAAAGCTTTCACTCGCAGCCTCTCCCTCTTGTATAAAAGCATTATTAACCCCAAGCTCTAAAGCATATTGAATAACCTCATTATACTCTTCTTCTGTAACATGACGATTTAAATTTTCATAGATACAAGGATTAACCGGTGTATATTGATTCATAATACTAATAAGGATTTGATCTTTATAAGTATGATATAAATATTCGATTATTTTTTTAGCATCATAGGTATGTCCCGGTAATATTAAAACCCGAACAATTAACCCTTTCTTCATCATACCATCGTCATCTATTTGAAAAGAACCAACCTGACGAAACATCTCATCAATAGCCATTGTTGCAGTATCAAAATAATTCTTGCATCCAGAATAATTCAAAGCCAAGGAATCATCATAATATTTTAAATCTGCCAAATAAATATCAACAAGATTCTTCATCATCATTAAAGTACCAAGATTTTCATAACTACTTGTATTATAAACAACCGGTATTTTCAATTCTTTGTCTTTAATACGATGAAGAACTTTTGCAATAATAGGGACATAATGAGTAGGGGTAACTAAATTAATATTGTGAGCTCCCATTTCTTGCAATTTTAAAATAATTTCTTTTAATTTCTTATGAGAAACAATTTTCCCATACCCATCAAGACTTATTTTTTTATTCTGACAATAAATACATTTTAAATTACAATGAGAAAAGAAAATAGTACCACTTCCTTTTTCTCCTGAGAGAACTGGTTCTTCCCACATATGAAGACTATAATAAGCAATTCTTAACTTATCTGTAGCACCACATGCTCCAACTTTCTCATAACGATTTACTCCACAATTTCTAGGACATAACATACAATTCTTTAATATATTCATAATAAAACCTCTAGAATATTCTAACATAAAAAAAGAAAACTCCAAAGAGTTTTACATTTGTAATAAATAAAGAACTGCAATACCAATAAAACACAAAGAAAAAGTAATCAACGCAAGAGTCGTAATAATAATATTATTAATATAACCTTCTTCATTAAAATCTTTTTTCTTTTTTATAAATACAGGATGTTGTACCATTTCATTTCTATCTTTTGTTTCTTCCCTTATTTGATTATCTTCTAACATAAGAGATAAGTCATCAGAAGATTCCTGTTTTTCTTCATTTTTTTTACTAAGAAGAGTATCCATAAACTGTTCATTGACCTCTTCTATTGTTAAATTAGAATCTAAATAAGTATCAAGCGTTTCTTGAATAAATTGATCAATTGGTTTATCATGCAAAAACTCAAACTTTTCATAATATCTTTTTGCCATAATAGATAACTGATCTTTTCTTAAATCTCGTTGATCTTTTTCATTAAATCCAACGTTCACATTACCACATCCTAATATTATTATATCAAAAATTTAAAAGATAACAATTATATTTTTAATAACCATTATGTATATGATCTAAAATGATATGAATTAATAACCAAATAGAAAGACAAACTACAAAGAAAAATAATATTTGTTTTTGAATTCCTTCACTAAAACATAAACAAACAATTAAAACAGAATCCAAGATAGTAAGAATTAATTCATGTAATAATTTTTCAATTTTATCAACATGATTAGCAGAATCTGAGAATTCTACTTTAAATTTAATTTCTCCATTAGAAATAGAAGTAATTAAATTAGATACCTCTCCTGGTAATCTTAATAAACCAGAGGTACTATTCACAATATTTTGTCCAACTTTCTTTAAAGAAGATATAGATAAAACATTTGTAATAGAATCATTTTTAATTTTATTTCCTAATACTTCCAATAAATTAAGATTAGGATCTAAATCTTCTAGTACAGATTCTATAATACAGATTCCACGTACTAACATCGTAATATCGTGATCCAATATTAATCCAAATTCTCTTAAAAGAGAAAACGCTTCATGAGAAAATTTCATGATATTAATTTCGTTTAAAGAAGCGGATCCATATCGAATTAATATTCTACGAATCTCACTTTGTAATTTCATATGATCGATTTCTTTTGTAACAGTACACATATCAATCAGAATACGAGTAACTTCTAAATAATTAGCCTCAATGATTGCCCTCATGCATTCTTTTAATAAATCACGATTTTTTTTAGATAGTTCTCCCATCATTCCAAGATCAATATAGGTAATTTTATCATTAGAAACCATAATATTATCTGGATGAGGATCAGCATGAAAAAATCCATCATCTAAAGCCTGATGTATATAGTTTTCACTTAATAATAAAGCAATGTTTTCTAGAGAATAACCTTCCTCCAGTAGTTTATCACGATGATGAATAAAGATTCCATCAATATATTCCATGACAATTGTCTCTTCTGTACATAAGTCTACATATACTTTAGGAGAAGAAATATAATTAATAGATAAAGAATTATGATAAAACTGTACAAGATTTGTTACTTCATTTTTAAAATCCAATTCTTGTAATGTAGTATTATATAGTTCCTCTAATAAAGCATTAAAATCTATCACTTTTATAAAACTATTTAAATGAAGAATACTAACAGCCTGTTGAAAAAGTTGAATATCACTTTTCATAATCTCATCTATATTAGGCCTTTTAATTTTAACAACAACTTTTTCTCCATTTAATAAGTTAGCAATATGTACTTGAGCAATAGATGCAGAACCAATAGGGGTAGCATCTATACTCTTAAATACAGAATGATAATCTTGATAACAACGATTTAATATATTCTCAATTTCAGAAAAAGAAAGAGGTAAAGTACTACTACGTAATTTACTTAATTCTTGAATATAATCTTGAGGAAGTAAATCAATTCTAGTAGATAGTATTTGTCCAACTTTAATAAAAGTAGGTCCTAATTCCTCAAATATTTTACAAAGCTTTTGAGGAGTAATACCATCTGTAATTTTATTCTCTCTTAAAATATGAATAATTTCTTTTAATCTTCCATTCATAAAATCCCCTCAGTATTCCAATAATAATTAAAGTAAAAAGAAATAAGAATAAATATATTCTCTAGCAATAACAAAAGAAATGATTGCAATACTACCAAATATAAAATATTTTAATCCAGTAAGCATATTATCTAAACGATAAGAATCCTGTATGATTTCTTTATAATCGTAAGGATTTTTTTTCATAACTTT
>AUXO013038149.1_pt1 | contig 19020 bp, 38 predicted proteins | sample 768731 | NCBI WGS metagenome assembly AUXO01 (sample SAMN02715735, study PRJNA202380) | gut metagenome | biome: sheep rumen | host: Ovis aries | place: New Zealand: Palmerston North
TTATATATTTGTTGCTATCCTTTAAGATTATTAAAAAATATATTTATTAACTTTAAAGAAAAGATATATGAAATTAAATTACGATGAAAAATTAGATCATCATTCTGAAAATTATACAGGTATACAAGGTACTTATAGAGGAATGGATTATAATGATTATATGTTTGAAGAAGCATTAGATAAATTAGAAGAAGAATAAGTTAAAGACTTTATAAATATTATTTTTATTAAAAGATAAATTTAATATTTATGAAGTCTTTAACTTTATATATTAATGAGAAACTTCATGTCTCTAAATACAAAAAAGAAAAACTTGATAATAAAATACCAGAATTAACTGGAGATAAGATTACAGATAAGATTCTTTATGGTTGGGGATTAGGAACTGAAGAACCAGATGCTATAGAAGCAATACAAAAATGGATAAAAGATAATAATGTAGATGATATTGAATTAGCAGCTGATAAAGAAACATTAAATGAGACTAATATGCCTCAAGTAATAAAGAATTTATATAATGATTCTTATAAGACAAATGAAGAATGTCAATCAAAATTAAATTCAGCTAAAGAAATATATTCATTTGATAAATTTATACAAATATATGCATCTCCTGATTTAATAGCTTTTATAGGACCAACAGGAACATTATATGCAATTCCAGATTATATATTATAATAATTATGAAACAACTACAATATTATATTTATGAAAAACTTCATATAAATAAATATAAAAAACAAGAATATAATTATCATCCTAAGACAAAAGATGAATTGAAAGATCTTGTTGATAAACTTATTAAAAAAAGAGGAAATAAAGCTGATTTAAATGATATAGATACATCAGAAATAGATGATATGTCAGACTTATTTTATAAATCTGATTTTAATGGAGATATATCTCAATGGGATGTTTCTAAGGTTAAAAATATGGAATATATGTTTTCAAGTAGTAAATTTAATGGAGATATATCAAATTGGAATGTATCTAATGTTAAAAATATGAAATTTATGTTTGAATATTCAATTTTTAATCAAGATATATCTAAATGGGATGTTTCAAATGTTGAAAATATGCAAGAAATGTTTAAAACCTCGAAATTTAATAAAGATATTTCTTCTTGGAATGTTTCTAATGTTGTTAATATGATGCGTATGTTTTGTAATAGTCGTTTTGTACAAGACATTTCTAGTTGGAATGTATCAAATGTTAAAAATTTTACATCAATGTTTCAATTTTGTCCTTTAGAAAAAAATCCACCATCATGGTATAAAGAATGAAACAACTACAAGATTATATAAATGAAAAACTACATATAAGTCAATATAAAAATTATAAATATCATCCTAAAAACAGACAAGAATTAGTAGAAATTATTGCTAAGAAAAATCAAGATATTAAAAAAGGAGATATGTTAGACTTAAATGATATTGATGTTTCAGAAATAACAAATTTATCTTATATATTTGAAAATATAAAACCAATTAAAGTTGATATGAATAATTGGAATATTTCAAATGTAACAGATATACATGGATTATTCTGGAATAATAGGATTACTGAAGAAATTCATATAGAAAATTGGAATGTAAGTAATGTTGAAACTGCATATGGTGCATTCTATTTTTGTATTAAACTTAAAAATTTAAATTTAGATAAATGGAATTTTAGTAGTTGTAAAGAATTTGATTTAATGTTTAAAGGTTGTGAAAATCTTGATACGCATTTTACAGATAATTGGAAAATGCCTACACATAAAATAACTGCTGCTGGTATGTTTGAAGGATGTAAATATATTCCAAAATGGTATAGTAAATAATGAAACAATTAACACAATATATACAAGAGAAATTACATATAAGTCAATATAAAAAAAATAATAATTTACTTAATAGAATTATTGATTTATTTACACTTCCAAAAGATATAAGAGAGAATAAAAATCTTATTCAAAATATTTATGATTGGATTGATGGTAAATTAGAACATAATAGAAAATCTATTGATGAAGTAGTACCTATAGCTTATCCAATTATTATAGAAATAATGAAAGATGATGGAGTTAAAAAAGAAATAATTTCAGAATTTGAGAGATCTAATTCTGTAGATAAATGTGAATTATGTTATTCTGAATATAAAAAAACTTATATACTTTGGTATAATGACAGATATGAAATAAGATATAATGAACGTATTCTTATTTTTACTGATGAAGCAACTGCTAATTCTAATTATAGAATATATTTAGTAAGAAAAGAAAGTTTAGGAGAAACTAATTGGAAATAAAGAGAACTAAGAAATTAGTTCTCTTTTTTACTATATTTTATATATAAATATTTGGATATTTGAATATGATTAAAGAAGGAATTTGTACATCTGCATTATTTATAGAAATGCGAAGATGGTTTAATGAAAAGATGACTAAATGGATGAAAGATTGTAAATCTACTAAACATGATGATATTCAGTCATGGATAGATTTACTTAATGATTCTCATGTATATTGTCGTGAAGAAGATGAATCAGGAAAGATTACTGGAGAATGGTTCAAAATTGTTGGATTTGAAGATCATGGTGATAATGTAACTCTTAGAATTTGTAAACCTGATGGTAAAATTGAAGTATGATAATTAATATTATTGAATTTATTATTGTTTTTACTATATTTTATTAACTAATAAATAATAGTTTATGATTAATAAGATTCTTACATATTATATTAATTATCCTACAGCTAAACTTTTAAGGAAATTTAATTTTAATGTTCCTTGTGAGTTATATTATGAATGGTACCCCCATTATAAAGGAGAACCTCTTTCATTTGATGATGAATGTGAGCTTAAATCAGAAGGAAAAGAAAAGGAAATTAAATATAAACCTTTAATGCAAAGGATGTATAATACAAATACTTCTTTAGGTTATGAAAAGAATTGTTCATGTCCTTCATTAGAAGTTGTAAGATCTTGGATTCTTAAGAATTTTAATATTTCATTTGTCATTAAACCATATTATGATTCTGAGAATAAATTATTATGGAAAAGTGAAATATATTCAATTAAAGAAAAGACTATAGATTTAGTTACTGCTTTATATTATGGAAAAAGTGATACAAAAATCTTAGCTGATTCTATACAATATGCTTTGATTTTAATTAAAGAATATTTAAAGAATAATGAAGAAAAATAAACAAGATTTACCTAAAATTGGAGAATATTATCATTTTTTTGATGATGATAAAACAAGTCCAAATAGACATTATATTTGTAAAATTGAAAAAATAATTCCCTTTGAAGAAGGTAAGAATATTATTTTAAATACACCTCGTGGAGAAACTTTTAAAGATGGAAAATTTGAAAGTTATTTTATTGATATGTCTTTAGAAGATATTTGGAAAGATGAAATTAAACAATGTAATTGGGTATATGATAAAGAAACAGATTATTTTATAGAAGCTTCATGTCCAGTATATGATAAGAATAATCTTTGGTTTGCTAGATCAAAAGAAGGAGGATGGTTTAGTATGGATGTACAATGTTATTGGCAAGCAGGTAAACTAGATGTAGATGGAAGCAGATTTAAAGAAATTATTGAATTTTGGAAAAATGATAAATATACTTCAGAAGAATCTAGAAAAGCTATTGTTGAATCTTATTTAGAAAGAAAATACGAAAAATGAGACATAGATATATATTTTGTGGTGTTGTATGGGAAGATCCAAGATTAAGTAGTTATCGGTTAATTCATGGATTAACATGTTCAGGAGGTCATTTTATTAGAGTAAATATTCCAGATGATATTGAATTATATAAAGATAATGGATGGTCAGGAACATATTGTGATACTTCTATACATGATTTAGGTTGTGATTGCTATTTTCTTTATAATGGAAAATGGAGAAAATTTAATTGGTTAAAAAATCTTGAACCACATAATTGGTTTAGAGCATTAGATCATATTTTTGGATTAAGAGATTGTTATGATACAATTGGATGGACTGATGATATAGAATATTATAAAAAATGGTGGTGGGAAAAAAGAATTCCAGAATTTCCAGGAGGTGGTAGAAAATATCCACAATTTAAAGAAGATAAAAGGGGAATTAAATTAAAAGTTAATTTAGATAAAAATGAACAAACTATAGAATTTTTAAGAAAAGGATCTGGAGAAGATGAATGGTTAAAATTCTATGATGAATTTAAAAAAGAATTAGAAGCAAATCCTAATAAAGAAATATGGTGTGAATAATAAATGATTGATATTAAATTTCAACAAAAATATTATGTTATAAGATATTCAGATTTCTTAAGAAATGTACATTTTAAAGTAATGAATGAAAAGGAATATAACAGATTTCCTTATGATTGTAAAATAATATTTGAATCTGAATCATATAGTGATACTTGTAGTTATTTTAGAGATTATATAGTAAAATATTAATATGAAACAGCGTAAAGGATTTTTAGGAGAAGATTATTGTTTTGAAGATTATTGTCTTACAAAATGTCAAAAATATCCAAGTATATATATAGGATCTTGTGATTGTCATAAATGTAAAGATTTTATTTCTGAATCTGAAGAGCCTGGAGCTGTTATTGTAACTTGTAAATCATAAATATGTATTATATTATAACAAATAAATGGATTAAGAATAAATATACTCTTCCATTTGTAATATTAGATTATATAAGAGAAAGTATTCTTCCAGATCGTAAGAAAGACAGAAAATATACAAATGAAGTTAATGAAGTTTTTCATGATGTAGTTTGGTGTCTTTCTAATATTATTAAAATGTCAGATGAACCTATAAGGACATTATGTAGTGGATATGATCCTCTTGAATCTTTAGATTTAGCAGGATGTATAAGAAAACTAGATATTGCTATAGATAAATTAGAAACTTATATAACAGAAGATATTAATATTAAGTTTGTAAATTTTGAAAATAATAATGACTTACTTAATTATATGGAATTTGTTCCAGCATTTAAGAAAGTACATTTAAGTATATAAACTATTTATTCTATTAATGGTTCCTGAACCTAAATCAGGTGGCGGCCTCTTGGAAATATTCCAAGTTGTAATTTTATAAATTTATATTTTTAAAGTTATGACAAAGAAATTTTGGGCCGATTGGCAAAAAAGAATTGGTGAAACAAAAAACATTTATTTGTTTTCTAAGTATTATGGTAATGCTTTTTATGGACATTATTTATTAGATAATAATGATCGCATTATTAAATTATCATTTCATGGAGATATAGTTGACCTAGTTATTGAAAGACATACTGAAGTTATTGATTGGAATACTCGTTCATTAAAACAACATGTTGAAAATGAATATAAGACATTACATCGTAATGAAATAGCTTCAATAAAATTTATTAATTATTAAGAATTATGACAGTATTTGAATTTCATCCTAGGTTTACAAATGAAGATGATTGGGCTTGCATATCAGTTGATGATAGAAGTCCATGGTGTTTAGCAATTTCTGATTGTATTTGGAATTATATGTTTCGTTTCTATGAAATTGAATGTGAAGTAAAAACATGTGAATGGCCTTTTACTGAACATGAATTTAATTTCAATAAAAAAAGTAAATTTTATAAAGAAAGTGTTAAAGACTTTAATACTTATGAAGAATATCTTGCATCATGTCCTAAAGTAAAATATGATACTTATATAGATAATCAATTCTATGGTTTAAAGAATACTGATGGAACTTGTGACTTTGCTTATCAAGATGATGAACATGTTTTTATCATTCATATTCATAATGGTGGTTATAGAACTAATTGTAAGCATGATGAAGGATTTGGATGTGTAATTAATAAACTTACAAATGATATTCATTGTGTTGAATTAGAAGAAGATGATGGTAATTATTGGGGAGATCATGATATTCCTTTAGAAGAACTTGAAGATTGGGAATGGATGTATGTTACTCAAGTAATTAATGAAATGAAAGAAGAGCAATTTATTAATAAAGAAACATTAATAGAAAAAATTTTTAATTTATCAAAGAATAAATAGTTTAAGTAAATCTCAGTTATAGAAATATAGCTGAGATTTTACTATTTTAATATTAAGTAATATTTTGATTATGAATTTTTTAAATTTGTTATTTAATAGAAAAAAGAATTTAATTATTAAACCTGAAAAAGTTATGGTATATTCATTTGACGAATTATTGGAGAAGTTTCCAAAACATGAAAAGATTGATAACAATAAAGTAAAAGAATTATTAGATCATCTTTATGATAATTGTAAATATTATCAAGAAATATGGAATTACTTTGAAGATTATATTAATACTTGTTTCCCTGGATCAGATTATGAAAAATATAGTTGGGATTCTCCAGAACATAAAGAATATTCAAATTATCTTCATTCAATAAAAGATAATGATTTAAGATTTGGTGATTGGATTAAATATGTGCAAGCAAGATTTATATATGATAAAGGACAACGCCGTACATTTGAAGAAGCTTGTGAGATAGCTACTAATAAATGGTGTGAGATGTTATTCAATTTCCATTTGCAAGATAATGGTGCTATTAATGAAGATCATGGTGGAGGTTTTTGGGCATGTGCTTTAGCTACAGTTCTTAAAGAAGATTCTATGAAAGAACTTACTGAAGAAATGATAAAAAATACTCATGATAATATATATAAATATTATAAAGGACATTGTATATATACTGATAAAAAAGATGGATGGACTTCTCAGATAAATCTTTATTGTGATTATGGACCAAATGCAGCTTTATATGATATTCTTGAAGATTCTGGTATTCCTAAAAAATATATAAATAATATTTGTCCTTGGAAGACTGGAGTTAATATTGATGAGACAGATAATGCAGTAGTTTTAATTGGATATCAAAAAAGAAATTATATTTAATATGTTATCATTAGAAAAGAAAATTGAATTAGCAACATGGCTTTGTGAAAATAATCATAGTATTGCATTAACTGGATCTATGATGCTTTATCTTCGTTGGATTAAGAAACCAGGAAATTCTCTTGAAAATTTCTATTTAGGCCGTGAACCACAAGATCTTGATTTTATTGTAAATACTCAAGAATTTTTTGAAGATGAAATTAATCTTATTCTTCCACCATTTATTGAAGGACTAGAAGAACAAGATTCTGAATTTGATTGTTATCCTATACTTAAAAGATTTTATATAGATGGAACTAAAGTAGAATTTATAGAAATGCCTCATTTCCGTTATACTTGGGAAACTATACCAAAATATGGAGATAAAGGATTTAAATTTGAAGATATAAGACAGTCTATTGAAAGACTTCGTCATGGAGAAGGAGATATTCGTCTTGCTTTAATTACAGATCTTTATGCTGCTAAAGCTAAGTATATTGAAGAGGATGAAAATAAAGAATATATTGAAAAAACTAAGAAAGATTTATTAGTTTTGACTCCTATTCTTCATGAAGTATATTTTGATGAATATAAGAAAATAATTGAGTCTTATTTAGAGAATTCTTGGTATGACTATAAGAAATATGAAGATATAGGTAGAAAACTATCAGAATCTTTAATCAAGAAATTTATTGTTAATGAAAATCCAGATAAAGAAAAATGGTTTGAATATATAAGAAAGATAAATCATGATTATTTAAATCAATATCGTACTTGGTATAGAAAGACTAAAGATATATATTATGATTCTTATGGATATACTTATCAAATGAAAAAAACAATAGATAAATTATTATATGCGTTTGAAATACCTTTTGAATTCAATGAAGTACAAGATATGGAGCTATTTTTGGTATAGATCTCCAATTTATATTTGTCTTAATCCATTTAAGATATTCAGATTTTGGTGGAAAGCTAGAAAAGATTTCTTAAAGCCAGAGATAGTCAATCATAAACTTAAAAGAGGAGACTCTTTAGGATCTGATTATTTTTATCTTGATACTAATGTAAATAATAAATGGCTTCATATTAATTTTGAAGGATGTGAATGGAAAAGCAAATATGGAGATGTAAGATTTGAAGCAGTTCCTTATATAATTATTGTATTATTCAATAAAGTATGGGTATGGGGTTTAGAAGCTCCACTTTATGAACAAAGAACTCCTAATGAATATAATTATAAACATTATTGGGTAAGAGATAATATGCTTTATTGGGAAGGTATTCTTGGATATAATATACTTTATCATAAGAATATTATAAAAACTTATCAGAATAATATATGGACTAGGAATTATCATGTAGAGAATCTTAAAGATGGAGGATATCATAAGCTTGAAATTCAAGATACTATTTTCCAAGCTTTGACACCTAGAGGTAAAAGAATTATAAAAGAACATTATGATTTCTTGAACAGAGTTCCACCTCCATATAAAAAACATAGTGAAGAAAATGAAGGATCCACAGAAAATAAAGAATGATTTTTTAGATCTTATTGAAAAAGAATATAATGCTCAAGATATTCTTTTTGATGATGTAAAGAAAATAACAGAAAAAAACCTTAAGTCATTTCCTTTATATAGATTTAGTGAATATAAAATTTTCAATATAAAATACATGAAATATATTATAGGATTTGATAATTGTTATAATATGATTTTATTTTATTCTGATGGAAGATTTATTGAAGGTTTTATACAAACAGATGTTATAAGTTTAATTATACAAGATAGTGAAAAAATAAACTTATTTGAAAAAAGACAAAAAGAAATAAATGAATTTATAGAATGGTTTAAAAAAGAATTAAAGAAAAGAAATATATCTAATTGATATAATGAAATTAACAGTTAATGTATTAAAATTAGGAACTCCTTCTAAAACTGGGAATATTTATACTAAAGAAACAATAGAAGAAGCAATTAAAAAATTCAATGAAAGTAAAACTAAATTTGGTGTACTTGGACAAGATGGTATTGGACAAGCTCAACCTTATATAAATCTTGGAGAAATATCTCATAAAGTAGAGAATCTAAGAATTGAAGAAGATTATTTAAAAGCAGATATTGAACCTTTAGATACACCTTATGGAAAGACACTTCAAACATTACTTGAGAATACTAAGCTTGCAATGGCACCAAGAATGCTATTAGATATTCAAGAAGAAAAAGATTCTGAAGGAAATACTATTATAAATGAAGATGGTAATCCTAAAACATATATAGCAAGTGCAGAGATTATAAGTGTGGATATTGTTCAGAATAATCAAAGAGCTTTTGAAGAAAATACAATAAAAATAGGTGAGAACTAGTTCTCACCTATTTTATGTTAAATTTATAAATGGATTATCTTTTAAGCTTTCTATAACTAAGTTTAATTCATCACATATATTTTTAAATTGTGTTATATCATTGATATCTAAACTAAACCATTCACCAACTTCTCTTTTATTATGAAATCTTGTATGTAATAATTTCTCTAATCTGAATGGATATTCACATTTATAATATGATCTGATAAATAATTCTGTTGAGTTTCCTGTCTGTAATTTTCTTACTCTCTCTTCTATATCAAGTTTCTTTGTGACTCCTATTTTGAAAGTATCATTAGAAGGATCACATATTAAATAAACATATCCCATTTAAGATAAGAATACTTTATATTTATCTTTGTCATTATTTACTTTTCTACAAATCCAAGTCATTAATTCTTCATCAGTATAATAACCTCTGTCAATAATTGCTTGTTTGAATACATCTGCTGCTTCTTTCCATCCTAAATCCATTGCAACATTCCATCTTTTAAGAAGTTTTTCTTTATCTTTAATAGAATTAACTAATCTTTCTGGTTTAGATCCTTTTTTCATATATCCTTCCATTTTATTAGTATGAGTTGCTTCATCTGTAGGAGTCTTAAAAGTAAGTTCTCTTCTTAAAGTAGGATTAACATCAATATTATTATACTTATCTAATATATCATTTATTTCATCATCTGATAATTCTTTAGGCTTCTTAAAATTACCTATATGTAATTTCTCATTTATAAATTCAATTATTGATTTCATTTTATATATCTATTATTATATTTTGGTCTTTTTTCTTTTGGAAGATTTGTCTCATCAAACACATAATTATATTCATTCTTCTCTAAATCTTTAAGTTCCCAAGAAGATAAGTCACAATTAAGATTTGTACATCCTTGGAACATATGTCCTATTCTTCTTGCACTTTCCATATTCCATTTATCAAGTCCTTTTCCTTCAAAGAATCTAAGTCCTGAGAACATGTTTGAAAAATCATATCCTTTAGATACATCCCAATCAGATAAATCAAAATTAAACTTATCACTTGACTTTGTAGAGAAACTATAATAATCAAACATATTATGGAAAGAATGAACCTTACTTACATTCCATTTAGAAACATCAATATTCCTATCTCCTAAAACTTGTTTAATATATTGATGAGTAAAAAGAAAAGACATATCATTTATCTCAGAAGTATCTATATAATTAAGATTAACTATTTCATCATCTGTACATTCTTTACATACTTCTATAATATTATCTTTAAGTTCATTCTTAGTTTTAGGTTTATATTCTTTCTTTTTATCTTGTTTGAAATTACCTATATGTAATTTCTCTTGTATATATTGAGTTAATTGTTTCATAAATTGAATTTCTAGATAAAATAACTATTATATATAAAAATAAAAAAGTATGGCAAAGACTAAGATTAAATTAACAGAAATTAATCCTCAGAAAATAGGTTGGAAAGGATCTATGCTTGAAAGATGGTTTGATGAAGTTCTTCTTTTAAGACATGCTAGAAATGTTGGAGATGAGGAAATAGTGAATAACTATGTACTTGGTCAATTAAACAAATATAAAGAATATAATATGATAAACTTCGTAAAAATTTGAATTTTTGCAAGATTTTACTATATTAACTTGTAATTAAAAAATTTATAAATTATGAAGGTTATTGGTTTTACAAATAAATATTATACTCTTTGGGAGATCACAGAAGAGACTAAACCTCTTGGAAATGGTTGTAATTATGTTATTACTCATTTCCAATACATTAAAAATCTTTCTTTTTCTAAGGAAGAAGCTTTGAAAAAGTGTCCAGGTCTTCAGATTGATGAGCAGCTTCGTGGTAAAACTCAGTCTTGGTCTACTGAGAAAGAAGTTTGGGATAATGTTGATACCTTCCGCTTCGGTAAGTATAAGTATGAGAAGATTGCTGATAATCATGATAATAGCTATCTTGAGTGGTATTGGGAGCAAATATATGCTGAGCATCGCTGTTATGTTGCTGACGTTCTTAAGTCTCGTGGTTATGAAGTACGGGCATGGATTTCTACTGATGAGAATGGTCAGAAGTTAGCTCACCAGTATCTTATGAGTCCAGAAGCTCTTGATAATGAGAGAAAAGAGATAGAAGCTCTTGATTCAGTCCGTACACTTCTTAAGAACAATGAGCCTATCATTCTTAATACTGAGTATAATCCTAATGAAGATGGTGAATTACAAGAAGGTGATGTAATTTATAAATTTGCTGAAGTAAAAGAGAATTATTACAGAGGTTTTTACTATTATCTTCCTGTACTGAATGGCAAAGCTAAGAGAATCAAGAATAAGAATGTCAAGATTACAAAGTATACTTATGAAGATAATGACACTTCAATTAATATTAATATAATTGATTTTGAAATAATAAAATGAAGACACAAGAAGAATATAAAGAATTAGTATTGAATGGATTTCCTGGTAAACAAAGAACTTTAGAATTTATCAGGAAATTTCATGGTAAACAAAAAGATAGAGCTAAACAACCTTATTGGCAACATCCATATAGAGTTGCTATGAGAAGTTTAATTGAAATAGATAAGTTCTTTAAAGTAATTGAAGGAAATGGATATAAGTTTGTTCCTTGGGAAAAAGCTTATATTGAACTTATAGTATATATGCTTTGTCTTTGTCATGATTTATATGAAGATACAAATGTAAAAGATGAAGACTTAAAAGAACTTGGATTCAATGATGAGTTTATATTTATATTAAAGGAATATCTTACACATCCTTCAAATATTCCTTATAATCAATATATAAATCATATATCTCAGAATGTCTATGCTACATTGACAAAAATGTCAGATTTAGTAGATAATCTTGATTTATCTCGTCTAGAAGGAAAACAACTTAAAGAAACAGACTTTGAAAGAATTCAGAAATATCTAGATTCTTATCATTTTCTTTTTAAATCATTAGATACACAAATAATTGATTAATTTTATTTATAATTAAATAAAATATTTATAAATCTGAGATGTTTTTATATTAATACCTTAATAGTTTATAGGTAAAGACATAAAAACTTATCCAGAAGTCCTAAAATAATTCAGATAGCGTATGAAATATTGGTTATGTATTTATCGAGGAGAAGAAATTGATACTCAAGAACAATATGAAGAGCTTTATCCAGTAGTTGGATCTTTATTTGTTGCTAAGAAAAATGAAGAACCACCAATTATACATAAAGATGATAAATGGGTAGAGATTTCTCAAGAAGAATATGAGAATGCAATGAATGATGATAATTATGTTATTAAATATGATGGAATTCATTGTATAGGTAAATGTACAGAATGTTTAAATTGGAAAAATAAAGAACATTTATGTAATGATAAAAATCTAAAGATAAATAATCCAAAAAGTTATAAAAACTGTTGTATTTTTAAAGATTAAATTGAATTTTTTTGTAAATTAACTATATTAATTTCGTAATTAAAATATGAAATTATGTTAGTAACAGTAGATTGGATTTACAACAATTATCAAAAGTTCAATAAGTTGTATTTTGGAAATATGCTTCCAAACATAGACTTTAAGACTTCTAGATCTAAGAAGACTTGGGGCTATGCTAGTTATAGATTTGACTATAGTAATGATACAGTAATTCCTTGTGAGATTATTATCTCTAATTATTTTGATTCTCCTGAGGAAGTAAAACTAAATACTCTTCTTCATGAGATGATTCATATTGCTGACTATACTTTTAATCCTCAACATTTTATAAGAAATCATAAACCAGTACACGGAAGAAGCTATGATGCTCATGGTTGGTGGTTCAGAAAAGAATGTGAGCGACTGAAAGAATATGGATGGGATATTCAGAAATATGTGTCAGAAGAAGCTAAGCAGATTTCTTCTTTATCAGCTAATTCAATCCGTTGTCTGAATAATAAGAAAGCTAATTGTCTTGCTTGTGTTATTAAATCTGAGAATTTAGCTTATGTGTTCAAGACTGATATTAATAAAATCAGAGATATCAATAATACTATAAATAGGATTGGTCTTTGGCAATGGAAAATTTATCTTAATGGTGAACATATATCTGTAGAATTCTATAAGACAAATAATGAGAAGTTTGCTTTAAGAAGAAGCTGTTGTACAAAAATTACAGGAGGAAGCAGAATATTAACATCATCACTTAAGAATTATCTTGATAGATATGAATGTACAGAATATAAAATTGCTGCATAATAAAAGAGGTGGTCAGATTAACTGATCACCTCATATTTTAATTCTTTCATATTACTTCCTATATCAATCATTTTTCCAGATTTTGTCTTCATTTTAAATATCAGTTCATTTCCTTTTATATAATATGATATAATTAATCCTTTAACATCAAAATTTGGAAAGAACTCACAAGTAGAAGTAAATCTACATTTTTTACCAACAATATTCTTAATCAGAGAAGTAAATGATTCTTTTTTAACTAATTTCATTTTAGTCTATTATTGTCCAACATTCTAATATCTGATCAAAGTCTTGATATCTTAATAAAGCATATCCTTGTTCTCCATATTTAGTTCCCCAAGAATTACGGATAATAAATCCTTCTTTATTATATCCAACAATTGCTATTGCATGTCCTCCATAATTATTTTTTCCTTTCCAAAATTCATAAACTTCTGGATCTCTTACAAATAATCCAGCTACACAAGGACCATTAAGAAGTAAAGCTTGTTTAAGTGCAATTAAGGATTTTACCATTGCATATTTTTCAATTTTAAGAATTCCTTGATCAGATTTTACACCTTTATGTATAAGTTGTTTTAATGCTTCTTTAAAAGTCATTCCACTATCTCCACTTCTAGATCTAGCAGCATAAAGGTTATTTTTGTCTATATGATTATTTCTCTGATTATTATATCCATTATCTACATTACAGTTCCAATCAAGATGAGCAGCTAAAGCATAAGTAACACACATATTAGTACTTCCTTGATTTTCAACTGGTGGTAAATACTTAACATAAGAATATTGTTCAGGAATAGGAAAATTATTTAATTCTTCAAATTTTGATTCAGTTCCATCTAATTTAGAAGGAGACCATCCAAATGTTTTAATTCTAATCATATTACTTTGTTATTCTTTTTGTTATTTTGTATTTTCCGTCTTTAGTCTTTAAAAGTCTATATATTATTTCATTTTGTCCTAATTGTTTGATATACATATATTCAACAAATACTTCATTAGTTTCACCATCACGAGTTGCAAACTGATGCCATTTAATAAGATTCTTATCTAATCTGTCAGCAATACATATAGAATCAAATTGTATAGGTGTAAATACTCTTTCAAAAGAATTAACCATACTTATTCCATACTGTTGATCTTCATATATTGCTAATTGTTGAGTATTCTTACAACTTATAGGAGAAAGTAATAAAATCAATATAAATATCAATTTTAAAATATTTAATTTCTTCATAATTTTATCTATTTTATATTATATATTTAATAATAAAGTTAAGGTATGAATAAAAATTATGAACAAATAGATGTTAAAGAAATAGAACATCCAGAAGACAATATTATTCAAACAATAGGAGATTTAGTATCTTATCTTCAGACTTTAGATCAAAATAAATTATTAAGTTGTGAATATATTAATGTTAAACTTGGAAAATATATTGGAATTAAAGAACGTCCTTTCTTAAAATCATTAATAAATAATGAAAATGATAAATATACATTAAAAGCAATGTTTTATTAATTATGGCATTTTTAGTACATAGACCTCATGATTGTTCTATTCCTTATAAGAAATTTCAGGAATTAGAAAATAATGATATAATTTATTTTATTGATTTTAAATCTTTAAACTTAGAAAAATATCAAGTAATAGAAGTAAAGACTAAAGAAGTTCCAGAATGGGATGACAGAAAGAATTGTATAGAAGTTGAATTCAAAATAGAAGGATTTGACAGAGATTCTATTCAAAAAGTATATGATGGAAATAATTATATTTGGACATTTTATTGGAATGGTGAAGGAAGATTTTTTACAACTGATAAAAGAATAGGACAATCAATTTTAGAAATATTAAGACATAGGAATAGTTATCAATGGAGTGCTTTAACAGGATTATTTGGAAATCCATTAAGTCAATATGCTCATAAAGATATTAAATTAGGATGAAAAGATGTAGTTTTTGTGGTCGTTCAGAGAATGAAGTAAAGCTGTTGATTAATGGCACATTTGGAAATATTTGTGAAGAATGTGTCACACAAGCTTATGATATAGTTTCAGATAATAAGAAACCAATATATAAAGAATCTATAGGTGGAATGAAGAAACCTAAAGAGATAAAAGATTTCTTAGATCAATATATTATTGGACAAGATATAGCAAAAGAAAGAATTGCTGTAGCTGTATATAATCATTATAAGAGAATTAATGCAGCAAATCTTGATAATGATGTAGAGATTGAGAAATCTAATATTTTGCTTCTTGGACCAACTGGTAGTGGAAAAACATTAATTGCTCGTACTATTGCTAAGCTTCTTGATGTTCCATTTTGTATAGCTGATGCTACAGTATTGACAGAAGCTGGTTATGTTGGAGAAGATGTAGAGACTGTTATTACTCGTCTTCTTCAAGCAGCTGATTATGATGTTGAGAAAGCTCAGAAAGGCATTGTATTTATTGATGAGATAGATAAGATTGCTAGAAAAGGAGATAATCCTTCTATTACTCGTGATGTATCAGGTGAAGGTGTTCAGCAAGGACTTCTTAAGCTTCTTGAAGGTAGTGTTGTAGGAGTAGCTCCTAAAGGAGGAAGAAAACATCCAGATCAACCACTTATCCAAGTAGATACAAGAAATATATTGTTTATTTGTGGAGGTGCGTTTGATGGTATTGAACGCCGTATTGATATGCGTCTTAATAAACATGCTGTTGGTTTTGATGCTGTAAATAAAAGAAAAGAACATCAGAATTCTACTTTATCTCAAGTAACTGTTCAAGATATTAAAAAGTTTGGACTTATTCCTGAGATATTAGGTCGTCTTCCTGTAGTAACTTATACCAATGAGCTTGATAAAGATGATTTAGTTAGAATTATTACAGAACCAAAGAATGCTATAGTAAAGCAATATAAGAAACTTTTTGAGATTGATGGAATTGATCTTAAATTTGAGAAAAAAGTCTATGAATATATTGCAAATAAAGCTATTGAACGTGGTGTAGGTGCTCGTGGTCTTAGAGGTATTATGGAAGATATGATGACTAAAGCTATGTTTAATCTTCCATCTGATAATAAGAAAGAATTCAAAGTAACATTGAAATATGCTAAAGAAATGTTAGAAGAAAATGGAGAATAACAAAGAAGATCTTATACAAATAGGAAATAATGTATATATTCTTACTTGGGATTATCCAGAAAAAGATGAATATAGATATAGAGTAAGAAATTCTAAAAATCAGACTGTTGAATTATCAGTATATTCATTTTATGAAGATAGAGAAAAAAATAATTATTTCTATAATATAACTTTATCTGTTAATAAAAAAGGAAAAGGTTATGAATTTGGTAAAGAAACTGGTAAAACAGGAATAGAAAGTCTTTTAATTGCAAAGAAAATATTAAAGTATCATATTGATAAATTTGTAGATTTTACTCTTCGATCAGGAAATTATTATTTTGTAATTTGGTGGGATGATAATCGTCGCCGTGATGTATATTATAGAGGATTAAAAGATTTAGGATTTATTTATGGACATTATGTAATTAAAGGATGGAATAGTGGAAAATGTCTATTTAAACAAATAGTTATAACTAATGAATAAAATAAAAGAAAAATTACAAAATATTTGGGATGATATTATATTCTATACTGTAGATAAACCAAAGAAAATAAAAAGAGATATCAGACATTGGTGGAAGACTTGTGGTAAATATCTTCAACATTGGAAGTTTGTATGGTATTGTTGTTTTCATTGTTATCCTTGGGATCATGATTTTTTCTTACATTTACAATATGAATGGTTAAAGAAAAGCCAAGTTTATTTTAATGATAAATGTTATTGTTCAGAAGAAAAACTACAAGAAATAAACCGTTATCAAAGAATCTCTATAGGACTTCTTGAAATAATGCTAGATATAAGAGATTATTGGGATTATGATTCAGATAAACATAAAGTTGTAATGAAAGTTCCATATAATTTTAAGAATAAAGAAAGATTTCCTTATTTTGGTATAGATTTGAATGGTAAAAAATATATGTCAACTGATATATATGAAAGAAATCCTGATGAATATTATAAATATAAAGCTAGATATTTATATTTTAAGATTCTAAGAGATTATGCAGGAAATTGGTGGGATTAAATAAATTAATTATTATATTATGAGTAGTTCATTATTACGAGTTATAGAAGTTAAAGTAAGAGGTGAATGGAGGATTTTAGATATCCCTACACTTCAGAATGAACATTTTTCTTATGAAAAAGATGATTATGTTGAATCGGAGAAATTCAATAATGACTTTTATCTTCATTATGTTAGTGAAGCATCATTAATATTAAGAGATAATGTATTTGGATTTGGAGCAGAAGATAATTATATGAAGAATCGTCCATTTCCAAAAGATGTATCTGAAGAAGTAAAGAAAATTTTACCAGAAAATAGAGTTTATTGTGTTAATTTAGAAGATTGGCCACTTTATATAAATGCTGAAAAGGAAAAATTTGAAAAAGAAGTTGAGAATTACTATAATAAGAAAAATTCAGCTCTTATAAATATTAAACTTGATAGTATATTACAAGGATTTAATTATGAACAGACACAGAATATTATTAAATCTAAAGATGCAGAAGAGCTACCAGATGATGAAGATTTATTATATATGAAAGATTATATATGGTCAGAGTTATATTACAATCTGATAGCTATAAATAATGAATATGACAGTATATATAATCTTATATATGATATTTATAATGATTGGCCAGAGACTAGGATATATTATTGGATTGACTAAATAAAATTAATTAAAATGGATGTAGCAAGATTACAAAAAGCACAAGAGCTTTTAGAGAAATCAAAAGCAACAGAATTAATTATGGATATTGTTAAGAGTTGTCAGAAAGAAAGTCTTGATATTTCTTCTACACAACTTCCAGAATTTGCTAATGCATTATTCATGATTAAACAAGACTTCTATCGTAAGCTTGTAGAACTTAAATCAGAATATGATAAAGAGTTCTCAATAATTTAAAGGTAAGCAGTAAAGCTTACCTTTTTATTTTGATATTTCCATCTATAATAAAATATGGATCTAATCCTAATTTTCCATTTACTATATCTATTTGAGAAAGTTCAGTCAAAGAATCAAGGTTATATTTTACTTTCTTAAGATTATCTAATAGAATTTCTTCAGTCTTTTCATTATCTCCTTGATAACAATATACAATACAAACTTCATTTATATTTGTCTTGAATATTTTAAATGGTATAAGATCATTTTCTTTATTATTCATCATAAAGATATTATTCTGAAGTGATAATTGATTTATATATTCTTGAACATTGTTTTTCTTTTCAATAATATTCTGTTCAATCATATAGTCTTCTATTTTCTTCTTGACTATTACAAAATTCTCAATATCTTCATTAAGTTTATTTATATTACTTATAAAAACATTCATAAAAATTGTTGATTATTTATATAAAAATATAGTTATTCAAGAACTTTTAATTATAATTTGAATTTTATTTTTA
>AUXO010889505.1_pt1 | contig 19014 bp, 15 predicted proteins | sample 768731 | NCBI WGS metagenome assembly AUXO01 (sample SAMN02715735, study PRJNA202380) | gut metagenome | biome: sheep rumen | host: Ovis aries | place: New Zealand: Palmerston North
TCGCCCCCTTTCAACAACTGGCGTTGTTCACGCCGATTAACGTGCCATCCCAGGAAGAAGAGCAACGCACCGCTTATTGTATATACCAGCAGGCTTAGTAACATCTACTTCCTAAAGATGCCGCAAAAGTCGAGAATCACCTTGTCGTCGGTCCACTGCAATGACTTGAACTCCTTGTGCGCAGTTAAGAACACAACGATATCGGCACGATCGTAAGCCTCTTGATAAGGTGTGAGCTTGAACACATTGTGCTCGGCAATGTTTGGTTCAACGACCAGGATGTCGGCATTGTTCTTGCTCTGTAACACCTCGGTAGTGATGCGCTTTGCCGGCGACTCGCGCAGGTCGTCGATGTTGGGCTTGAAAGCAAGTCCCATCATTGCCACCACCGGCTTGCGCTTGTTGTCAAGTTCAAACTTGAGCATAGCGTTCTTCACGCGCTCGGCACACCACTGGGCTTTATAGTTGTTAATCTCTCGCGCTTCGGCAATAATCTTTGCCTCGCCCGGGAAGGCTGCTGTGATAAAGTAGGGGTCAACAGCGATGCAGTGCCCTCCTACCCCACATCCAGGTTGCAGGATGTTGACGCGCGGGTGCTTGTTGGCAAGTTCAATCAAGTCCCACACGTTGATACCGGCTTTCTCACAAATCAAGGAGAGCTCATTGGCAAAAGCGATTTGTACGTCGCGACTTGAGTTCTCGGTGAGCTTGCACAGCTCGGCAGTGCGTGCGTTGGTGCGGTGCAGCTGCCCTTTAACGAATTGCGAGTAAAACTCAATGGCATGAGAGGTTGATTCCTCGTCGATACCACCTATCACGCGGTCGTTGTGCACCAACTCATATATCACGTTGCCGGGCAACACACGCTCAGGGCAATAGGCGATGTGAATCTTGCCTTTAAGTTCAGGCCGCTCATTATAGATAAGGCTGGCCATGAGCTCTGTTGTCCCAACAGGCGAAGTGGACTCAATCACAAAGAGATTGCCAGGTCGCAGCAAAGGCAAAACCATGCGCGTGGCACTCTCCACATAGGAGATGTCGGGCTCATGATTGCCCTTGAAAGGAGTGGGCACTACAATGAAGAAGGCATCGCTCTCAACCGGTGCGGTAGTGGCTCTAAACTTTCCTGACTCAAGCACCTCCTGTAGCAGCTGCTCCATCCCGGGCTCAACAATGTGCAGATGCCCGGCATTGGTTTGGTCAACAACCTTTGAGTTGATGTCAACTCCCGTGATGTCGATTCCACTTTGTGCGGCTATAATGGCCGTGGGAAGCCCAATATAGCCTAGTCCCATGAAACATGCTTTCATAGTTTTTTTATCAATCATCTTTTCTTTTGTGTTTCTTACTTGGTTTGGCATATCCATAACCGTAGGTATAGCCATATCGTCCATAACCACTGTTCTCCTTGTTGGTACCGTTGAGGATAACCGACATGTTCTTGTAACGTCCGTCGGTGTAATACTTCTCAACCTCGGACAGCATAGAGCGCTCCATCACGCCCGAGCGGATGATGTAGACAGTCATGTCGCAGAACTTGTTGATAATCGAAGCGTCGGCAACAATCTCCACTGGCGGACAGTCGATAATCACTAGGTCGTAAAGCTCACGCAAAGTCTTGATCAGCTCCTCAAAGCGATGAGAGAAGAGCAACTCGGTGGGGTTGGGAGGAATTGTACCAACGGGCAAGAAATCAAGATTGGGTGATATTTTACCTTTAACGATCAAGCGGTCGAGGTCGTCGGCACGCTCGCTAAGATAATCGGCGACACCCTGTGGAGGAGAATCCACGAGAGAGGACGACGAAGCCTTGCGCAAGTCAAGGTCGATGATAATCACATGCTTACCCTTGATAGCAAAACTGGTGGCAAGGTTGGCCGAAACGAATGTCTTACCCGAACCGGGATTGGTTGATGTGAACATTATAACCTTGTTCTTGCCGTCACGACCTGAGATAAACTCAAGGTTGGTGCGAACAACACGGAACGCCTCGTTAATAACATTGCGTCCTTGCTCACTGACAACAATTTCTCGCACTTCCTTGTGATTATTGAATATTGAGAATAGGCCTCGCCATTTCTTGTAGGATAGCGGAATCTCACCAATAAACGGAATGGTGAGTACATCAAGATCGCTACGACCTCGCACAGTAGTGCGCATGCTATTGATGAGGAACAACAGCGCAATGGGAATCAATATTGCCATCACCATCGCAATAATGAGCACATTCATTTTCACCGGCTTGGTTGGGCGACTCTTGCCCATAGGCTTAGCCAGCATGCGCGAGTTGAGAGTGGTGAAAGCCTTGGACAGCTGATTCTCTTCTTTCTTTTGCAACAGGAACATATATTGCTGCTCCATAACCTTTTGGTTACGGGTAACACCAAGCAAGTTCTTCTCTAGAGCGGGATTAGAGGTCAGTTTGTTCTCGGTGCGCTGTGCGCTACCCTGCAATGAGCTTATCTGTCCATCGAGAGTGACAATCACATTATCAAGAGCCGCACCAATAGCCTGACGCATGGCGCTTATCTCCTTGTCGAGATCCTGGACATAGGGGTTGGCGGCACTACTGTTGGCAACAAGGTTATTTCGCTGAATCACTTTCTCATTGTAGGCAAGAATCTGTTGCGACACCATTGAGTTATCAATACCCGAGTTGGCCGGCAACACTTTAGTACCATCACCTCCCAACTGGCTCTTGATGTATTTAGCCATGTGCAACTGGTTCTTAAGGTTGAGTAACTCACTGCTGGTTACCTCGGCCTTGTTCAAGTAGATTTGCGATGCAGCTTGAACATCGGGAATCTGGTGCTCACTCTTGTAGTTGGAGATATTGGCATCCACATCGCCAAGCTGACCTTCGATTTTGGTGAGCTCGCCTTCAATAAACTCGATTGTCTTAGTGGCCTGCTCGTTGTTTTGACTGACGTATTTCTCGTTATACACCTGATATAGTGTATTAAGAACGTCTTCGGCTCGCTCAATCGACGGGTCGTTGTAGGTGACATCGACAACGGTAGACTTATCGTCGTTAAGGTCAACCTTTATCGCACCGGCATAGGACAGAGTGGCGGCATCGATGCTGTTGCGATAGACGTTGATGACTTGATCGTGCTGCCCCATGTAATACTCACTGGGTGTGATAACAACCTTGCCAATGGGTGTGTTGGTAAACGCGTCAAGACTTGACTTTACAACTTTGGTGACAGCATTGTTGTCAAATTTCTCATCGCTGCTCCAGAAGTTGGTCAACTCCACACCACCATCTTTCAGGAGTGTTACCGAAAGTCGTGCCCTCAAGTCGGGGTCGGCATCGGGCAGTTTCACCTGAATGGGAAGGTCCTTGCCATAGAGAGTCTTGTCATAGAAAGGCCCCTTGATGCTATAGTTCATCTCAAGATTCAGCTTGTTAACCACATCAACCACATATTCGGGCGAATTGATGGTTAACATCTCGTTGTGAATATTGGCACGCATCAAGCCAGGTCCATAGGTAGAGAAAGCGCTAAACTCACTGGCTAGAGTGTTGTTGTCCATGTCCTTAATCAGGACCGACATCTTGCGAGTATAGGTAGGTGGAGTTACCAGCAAATAAAGGATAGCCAGCCCCAAGCAAATGATCATTGAAATCAAGAACCAGTACCACTTCCTGATAATGAGCGATATGAGCTCTTGAAAGCTGAATCCTCCGCTTTCATTATTCTCCGAGCCGCTATTGTACTCGCTTATTTTACTTTTATTTAAGTTTAAATTATTCTCGTCCATTGTTTCACTTATTATTTAAAGATAAGCACCGAAACCGATGTTAAAAGAGATGCGAGCGAAATCCACAGAGTTGGTTGCAAGAACGCATTTCCTGCCGCTGTAGACTCGCGTGCCTTCTTCTCATTGGGCTCAACATATACCATGTCGCCTTGCTTGAGGTAATAGACCGGAGAAGAATAAAGGCTCTCAAGGTTGGTCAAGTCAATTCGGTAGGCTTTTTCCATGCCATCTTCTTCACGCATTACAAGCACGTTATCGCGCTTACCGTTGATGGTGAGGTCGCCGGCACGGCTCAACGCGTCGATGAGTGTGGTCTTGTCGTGGTCCATGAGAAAGCGGCCCGGGTCGTTTACCTCACCCAGCACCGAGTAGGTCATGTCGAGGAAATCGACAGTAACAACAGGGTCCTTGAGCAACGAGCGCGAGATGAGTTGTGTCTTGATGTAGTCGGCCACCTCACGGCGTGTCATTCCCTTGATGTTGAGCTTACCCATTACAGGGAAATCAATCTCGCCAGCTTCGTCCACGGTGTAGCTGGCCACTTGGCTAGTGCTAAGGTTGGCATCACTTTGGGCTGTCCTGTAGCGTCCCACAATATTCAGGTTGAAAAGATAGGCTAAACCTGGATCCTTACTGCCCACGAGAATCGAGAGTTTATCACCAGGTTGAATAGTCACCAGCTTGGGTGGCTGAAGTTGTTGAACCTGTCCCGATTGCACATCCTGGAAATATCCAAGACGGGGCGCCTGACATGAAGTCATGAACAATGCCAGGAAGAAAACTAGATAAATGTGTCTTGATTTCATATTTTTAATTATTGTTTAATTATCGGTTTTTCCTTAACCTTATTGGCAAGCCACATGTTAACGACTATCCACAACAGCAGTGAAGTGCCAATTATGATGTTAAGATTGATATACTTGACTAATGCCAAAGTCCATGTGCAAATTAAAACAAACACAACCAACTCAACAATGAGAGTCATGTGTTGCGACAGTCCTAGTCGCAGTAACTTGTGATGAAAATGATTATCGTCGGCCTTAAATGGATTTTTTCCATTTATCAAGCGATAAAACACCACGCTGAACACGTCATAGAATGGTAACAGCAATGGCGTTATTCCCAATATGAACGAGTTTTTGTACAGCTCTTGACTGTCGACTTCCTCATTCACTATAATCGCAAGCAAAAACAGCACAAGACCAAGCACAGTAGAGCCGGTGTCGCCCATGAACGTCTTGTTCTTTCTTGATTCCTTGCCGAAGACATTGAAATAGAAGAAAGGCAGCAATGCTACAGCCATCAAAACAGCAAACACATAGAACTGATTGCCAGCTGCATGGAGCACTACCGCATAATAGGAAAGCGACAATATCGCTATACCCGACGACAAGCCGTCAATACCGTCGATAAAGTTAAAGGCATTGATGGCAAGCACGAGCAGGAATATAGTGACAAAAAATCCAAAGGCTAATGGGATGTTGTATAATCCCAGAATGCCTTGCAAGCTCCTCAGATATATTCCACAAAAGCATAATAGCAGTCCTACTGCTATTTGATAGCCAAACTTATCCCTGTAACGCAGTCCCTTGATGTCGTCAATCACGCCAAAACCATAGATTATTGCAATGGCACACACCACCACAATGGCATCATGAATGAAAGACTTGTGCACACCAATAATTGCATTGTCGCCTGTCAGTGAAAAATAAAGGACAAAAATAAGAAATGCAATTATTGCGGCTGGAACAAAGGCTATACCCCCCACTCGAGGGATGTTGCCACTATGTATCTTGCGACCGTCTTGGCCATCAAATATTTTTTTGCGATAACATAAATTAACTACTAGGCGTAATAAAATAAATGAAATCGCCAGGCTTAGTAAAGATAAACTAAATAACATAGTTTATATAAAACTCACATGAAATTTCAATGGTATATAATCTTGGGACGTCAAATGACATGCAAAACACTGTCATTCAACACTTTAAAAGCATATCCCATAAAAAACAATTCAAGCGCATGCATAAATAATCATTCAACATGTGCCTTTTAATCATGCAAAATTACTACTTAGAATTCTATTTTGCAACTTTTTTTCGTTTTAATTACCGCCCTTTCGCATCACTTGCCTACGATTAATAATAGTTTGATATAATATTGCTAAAAATAAAGTCGGTCACAACGCTCAAGTGAAAACCAAGCCAGTTGTTTCAAACATAAAGAAAACCGAGAGCTCATGACAAGTCACAAGCTCTCGGCATCCATTTATGAAAAAATATTACTACTAATCTTGATTGAAATCAATAAGCTCAGCACTTTTTACATCATGCCGCCCATGCCTCCCATGCCTGGATTGGCGGCGGGAACTGGAGCCTCCTCCTTCTTCTCGGCAATGACACACTCGGTAGTGAGGAACATGCCTGCGATAGAGGCTGCATTTTGCAATGCAACACGAGCCACCTTAGCCGGATCAATAACACCGGTCTCAAAGAGGTGCTCATACTGGTCGTTATAAGCATTGTAACCGAAGTCACCCTTGCCCTCGCGAACCTTTTGAACAACAACAGCTCCCTCAAGACCCGCATTGTCAACAATCTGACGCAGAGGTTCTTCAATAGCACGACGAATAATGTGAATACCGGTTGTTTCATCGGCGTTCTCACCTTCCATCTTGTCGAGAATGTCGAGGCAACGGATATAAGCTACACCTCCACCAGGAACGATACCTTCGGCAACAGCTGCACGAGTTGCACTCAACGCGTCATCAACACGGTCTTTCTTCTCTTTCATCTCAACCTCGCTGGGAGCACCGATATAGAGCACTGCCACGCCACCTGCCAACTTGGCAAGACGCTCTTGCAGTTTCTCCTTATCATAGGTCGACTTGGTAGTCTCGATTTGTGCCTTGATTTGTGCAACACGGTCGGCAATAGCCTGCTTGTCGCCAGCACCATTGACGATGACAGTGTTCTCCTTGTTGACAGTAACCTTCTCGGCAGTACCGAGCATGTCGATTGTGGCACCTTCAAGTTTCAACCCCTTCTCCTCGCTGATGACAACGCCACCGGTAAGGGTTGCGATATCCTCAAGCATTTCCTTGCGGCGATCGCCAAATCCAGGAGCCTTAACCGCACACACCTTGAGCGAGCCACGCAGGCGGTTAACAACCAATGCGGCAAGAGCCTCGCTGTCAACATCCTCGCTGATAATAAGCAATGGACGTCCGCTTTGTGCTGTTGCCTCGAGCACAGGAAGCATATCCTTGAGAACCGAAATTTTCTTATCGAAAATCAAGATGTAAGGACGTTCCATCTCGCACTCCATTTTCTCAGTGTTGGTAACAAAGTAAGGAGAAATATAGCCGCGGTCGAACTGCATACCCTCAACCACGTCGACATGGGTATCGGTACCCTTAGCCTCCTCAACGGTGATTACACCATCCTTGTTCACCTTCTTCATTGCCTCGGCAATGAGTTCACCAATCTCCTGGTCGTTGTTGGCACTAACGCGTGCAACATTCTCAATCTTACCAAAGTCGTCGCCTACTTCCTGCGATTGAGCCTTGATTTGCTCAACAACAGCAGCAACGGCCTTGTCGATGCCTCGCTTAACGGCCATGGGGTTAGCACCAGCAGCAACGTTCTTTAAGCCCTCGTTAATAATAGCTTGAGCAAGAACAGTTGCGGTAGTAGTTCCATCACCCGCATCGTCACCGGTCTTTTGAGCAACCTCTTTAACGAGTTGTGCACCAATATTTTGGAACTCGTCTTCAAGCTCCACTTCACGTGCGACACTCACACCATCCTTAGTGATGTGAGGAGCCCCAAATTTCTTGTCAAGAATCACATTGCGACCCTTTGGGCCAAGTGTTACCTTAACGGCATTGCTCAACTGGTCAACGCCTTTTTTCAACTCTTCGCGTGCTTTAATGTCAAATTTTATAATCTTAGCCATGATAAAAACCTCCTTAAATTATTCAACAATTGCCAAAATGTCACTCTGGCGCATCATCAACAGCTTAGCGCCATCAACTTCAATCTCAGTACCGGCATATTTGCCATAGAGAACGGTATCGCCCTCTTTTACTACCATTTCCTCGTCTTTGGTGCCATGACCAACGGCTTTCACGATGCCCTTTAAGGGTTTTTCCTTTGCGCTGTCGGGGATAATGATACCGCCAGCGGTAACTTCTTCGGCTTTTGCTGGTTCAATAAGAACTCTGTCACTTAATGGTTTAATAGTCATTTTATTATTTTTTTAGTGTTAAATAAATTATTTCAATGTTGTGGCTCATGTTAAACGCCACTTTTCAATATGCACATTTTGTGCCAAAACACGCATCACACCAAGCTAGCGACATTTTGTCATACAAAAAATATTAGCGTTTATTATACCTATTATTAAATAAAAAATGTAACTTTGCACGTTGAAACTGAAAATAGCATAACATAAACACACAAAATAAACACAAATTACAAAACTTACAGTAATGACACAAACTATTCAAAAGACACTTCGCGACAGTGCTGCAATGCGCTGGACAGCGTTGTTGCTGCTGGCTCTTGCCATGTTCTGCAGCTACATTTTCATGGACATCCTGTCCCCAATTAAAGACTTGATGGAAACCACACGCGGCTGGGATTCAACCGCATTTGGAACTATGCAAGGCTCCGAGGTATTCCTCAACGTATTTGTATTCTTCCTGATATTTGCCGGTATCATTCTCGACAAGATGGGAGTGAGATTTACCGCTGTTCTCTCGGGAGCCGTGATGCTTGTGGGCGCTCTTATCAAGTGGTATGCCGTTAGCGACATGTTCATTGGCAGTGGTGTTGAGACATGGTTTAACAACAATCTCAACTACATTCCCGGCTTCCAGGAACTGGGTGTGGCCCCATTCTATGAGGGAATGCCCGCCAGTGCCAAGGTGGCTGCTTGTGGCTTCATGATTTTCGGTTGCGGTTGTGAGATGGCCGGCATCACCGTTTCACGTGGTATCGTTAAGTGGTTCAAGGGTCGTGAAATGGCTCTTGCCATGGGTAGCGAGATGGCCCTTGCTCGCCTGGGCGTTGCCACCTGCATGATCTTCTCGCCCTATTTTGCCAAACTCGGTGGCGAGGTTAGCGTTAGCCGCTCGGTAGCCTTCGGCGTAGTGCTGCTGTGCATCGCCCTGATTATGTTCATCGTTTACTTCTTTATGGACAAGAAGCTCGATACCCAAACCGGTGAGGCAGAAGAGAAGGATGATCCATTCAAGATTAGCGACATAGGCAAGATTCTCTCGGATGGAGGTTTCTGGATTGTAGCACTTCTTTGCGTACTTTACTACTCGGCAATCTTCCCATTCCAAAAGTATGCCGTTAACATGCTGCAATGTAACCTCACCCTGACCGAGCCTGCTGCCGATTCATTCTGGGCAAGTCCATCAGTTACAATTATTCAATACATCATCATGCTCATTGTAGCCGCTGCCGGTTTCGCCAGCAACTTCATGAAAGCAAAGGGTCCCAAGTACGGTATGCTCGCATTGTCAATCATAGCCTTGGTTACCTATTGCTACATGGGCTACATGCGCCAGTCGGCCGAGTCGATTTTTGCAGTATTCCCACTGCTGGCCGTGCTCATCACTCCAATTTTGGGCAGCTATGTTGACCACAAAGGAAAAGCCGCATCGATGCTCGTGCTGGGCTCGTTACTACTCATCGCTTGCCACTTGACATTTGCCTTTGTTCTTCCTATGTTCAAGGATAGTGCAGTTGGTGGCATTGCTATTGCCTACATTACTATTCTCGTGCTTGGCGCATCGTTCTCACTGGTTCCAGCATCGTTGTGGCCCAGTGTACCCAAGCTCGTTGACTCTAAGGTTATTGGCTCGGCTTACGCACTAATTTTCTGGATTCAGAACATTGGTTTGTGGCTGTTCCCATTGCTCATTGGCAAGGTTCTCGACCAGACTAATCCCGGTGTTACCGACCCCACCAAGCTCAACTACACATGGCCGCTCATCATGCTCGCCAGCCTGGGCGTTGCCGCGTTGCTGCTCGGCTTGCTGCTCAAGGTGGTTGACAAGAAAAAGCACCTGGGACTTGAAGAGCCCAACATCAAGCCCGAAGAGGCTAAATAATAGCAACTATTAAATAACCAAACAAAGGGCGTGAATTGCTCTCATTGAGCTCACGCCCTTTGTTTTGTGTAACGACACACCTAACTATATGACACGAGTTTCACAAAAGATTAATGAATCGCCCGCAGCACGCTGGACTGTGCTGGCGCTTGTCGCCATCACCATGATGATGGGCTACGTTGTTGCAAAACAGATGTCGCCCTTGCAGTATTTTCTGGAACTTCCCACCAGCTCGGGTGGACTGGGATGGAGCAGCGGCGAGTTTGGCGTCTTGGCCGGTTCACGCGGTTTCTTCAATGTGTTCCTACTCATGCTATTTGTGGGCGGCATTATACTCGACCGCACCGGAGTTCGCTTTGCCGGCGTGTTGTCGTGCGTGCTGATGCTTGCCGGCACAGCCATCGACTATTACGCTATCGCTTTTATGGACCCCACGAGCACAGTTGCCGCCAACTTGCAGTGGCTTGGCTACAGCGACTCCACTATCAAGGTTCAAGTTATAGTAGCCGCGCTGGGGTTTGCCACCTTTGGCGTGGGTTATGAGTTGTGTGGCATCACAGTGTCGAAAGTTATCGTCAAGTGGTTCAGTGGTAAGGAAATGGCACTTGCAATGGGTATTCAGGTAGCTCTCGCTCGCCTAGGCACGGCACTTGCCCTCGCCGGTGCTCCCCCACTAGCCGAGAAGTTCTCGCTCAGCACCCCCATTTTGATTGGACTTTTTGCTGTGGGAGCGGGCCTGATTATCTATCTTATATATTGCTCAATGGATAGCAAGCAAGACGCTTCGCAAGAAAACAGTGAGGATGATAAATTCCATTTTGCCGACATGAAGGTCACCATTAAGAATCCCGGTTTTTGGCTCATCACCTTGTTGTGCCTTCTCTATTACTCGGCCCTCTACCCTTTCCTTGACTTTGCCACTAAATTGATGATTTCAAAATATGGCGTTGACCCGTCGGTAGCAGGTTCAATCCCGGCAATACTGCCCTTCACATCGATTGTGCTTACACCACTTTTCGGGGGCATGTACGACAAGATTGGAAAGGGTGCCTCAATCATGATTATAGGCACTGTGATGCTCACATTAGTGCTAGTGGTCTTTGCTCTGCCGTTCAACTCAAGCGCACTGGCTATAGCGCTCATGCTCATTTTGGGCATAGCGTTCTCATTGCTACCCAGTGTGTTGTGGCCTGCAGTTCCCAAAATTGTTCCAATGAAACAGCTTGGCACCGCTTATTCTATTATTTATTATATCCAGAACATAGGCTTGATGCTCATTCCTATAGTCATTGGCGGTGTGCTTCAACGCAACACCACCGGCGATAACGTTGACTACACTCAAGCGATGTGGATTTTCACCGGCATTGGTGTGGCTGCAATAATTGTCTCGGTCATGCTCTTGTGGATTGACCGCCGCAAGCACTATGGCCTACAGGACGCCAATATCGCCAAGTGATTTCATTCCTAAAAAACAATTGGACCAGTTACCGCAGTGTGGCTGGTCCTTTTTTAATACCAAAAGATTAAATATCGCCATTATCGGCTCATGCGCTTGAGGATATTGTAGCTGGCAAGAATGCCAAGCTCACCGGCTTTGCTAAGATCGGCGCTTCCTTTTTCCTTGTCGCCAAGCTGCATGTAAAGGAGGCCGCGGTTGAAGTAGGCCTCACCCAGGTCGGGCTTGAGGTCGATGGCACGCGAGTAGCTGATGATAGCACTTGAATTATCGCCCATTGATGCCTGCAAATGAGCACGATTGTAGTAGGCATAGGTGTTGCGAGGCGATAGCTTAATCACCATGTTGATATCCTCAAGCAAAGCTTGAGTTTCAACTTGCCTGGCTCGCCCACTTAGCATAGCCTTTGCGCTTGAGGCGTCACCGCTCGAGGTTGCCTGCGTTGCCTTTTCCATCTTCAACTTTAGGGCACGTGCGTTAAACCGCAAGAAGTAGGCAAGCGCAAAATCGGAACTCAACTCTATTGCACGGTCGGCATCGGCAATGGCAGCATCCACATTGCGAAGCAGCAAGAAGTCCATAGCGCGTCCGTAGTAGTCAACGGCACGAGGCTCGCTTGTTGAGAGCAACCCGTTGAAGTAATCAACACTGGCAAAGCGAACGCGCGCGTCATACTCACTCAAGCTTGGAGCATTGCACACAAGAGTGAGCGGACTTGCAAGCACATGCATGTCGTTGACTTGAGCCATCTCTTGCATAAAGTGAGTGCGGCCGTTGAGCTTGTTGTCATAGCTGTAATAGGAAAGAGAGAACATTCCCTCGGGTTGTACTTCCACATTATTGTCCTGAATGTAGCCACGTGAACGGCTGCGATAGCGACGGTGTCCAGCCTTCTCGTCATAGGTTCCATCTCCTTCGAGAGTAACCTCGGGTTTTATTTCCTTGTCCATGTCGACAACGAGCAGTTGGCTAAATCGCTTTTTAACATCCTCAACGCTCTCCTCCAGACTTCCCTCGGACTGTTCACGCCGGCGCTTGGCCTCTTGTTCCAACTTGTCGGCATGCTGCTGAGCACGCTTGTCGCGAATTGCCTCGCTGTGCTTTCGCTCCTTGTCGACAGGATTGAAACTGCTGTAATGAACACCCTTACTCTTCATCACATTGACGGCAGTTTCCAAGTCTCTCTCATAACCACGCTTGTCGCCCATGCGTTGCTTTATTTGAGCACGAATCATGTAACCACTCTCAAATTTTGGATACTTTGCCAAAATGGTGTTAAGGTCGCGCAACGCCTGGCTGTACTGGCGTGTTTCAATGAGCAACATGGTGCGCTGATAGAGAGCGACAAAATCGTCTTTATCTTTTTCAATCAAAGCATTAAGACCATTAATGCCTTGCTGGTATTGCCCGGTATTGATGAGCATCATGGTGCGGTTGTAGAAAGCGGGATAGTTGTCGGGGTCACGCTCGAGCACAAAATTATAATCATCAATAGCCTTGTTGTTGGCTCCAACTTCTGAGCGCAGCAAGGCCCTGTTGTAATGGGCGGTCACATTCTCAGGCTCGAGGGTGATAGCATAATCAAGGTCGGCCATGGTGCCACGAATGTCGTTGAGCCGGTAGCGCATGTAGGAACGGTTGATGTAGAGCCCGGCATTACCCGGCTCTAGCTTGATTGCCTCGTCGATGTCGGCTATGGCCTTGTGCATATCGTTGAGCGATGAGAAATAAATCTCGCAGCGCATTAGATATGCTTGAGTGTTATTTTTGTTTAAGTTAATCGCTCGCGACAGGTAGTCGAGTGCCTGAATTGTGTCCTGCTTGTCGATGTTGAGTTGCGCTAATCCCAAATATACACGCTCACTTGTGGTATCACGCTCCAGACACCAACGCAGGCAACTGTCGGCCTTCTCATAGTGCTTCATTGCCAGCTCACACATTGCCATGTTAATCATAATATCCTTATCGTCAGGACGCATTTCCAGGCACTTGGTGTAGTCGGCTATTGCCAATTCGTAGTTGTGTGAGTTGTGCCGCGCCACTCCCCTCACCCTGTAGGCGTCCTTAATGAAGGGGTTAATCTCGATGCAACGGGTCGCATCGGCCTCGGCGCCGCTATAATCATCGAGCGAGATTTTGGCTACCGACCTGAAAAAATAGGGTTCAGCGAGATAAGGTTTTTGAGCAATGACTTGATTGAAATACTGGATTGAGAGAATGTAGTCTTCAAAGTATAGCGCATTGCGCCCAATGTTCATCACTTGCTCGGTGTTGATTTGGGCCACAACATCAATTGACGTCGTGACAAGTGCCACAACAGCCAATAATATGCGCAATATGTTCTTGACAATTCTCACAGGCATGAAGTAAAAAGCGTCCTGAGAGAAAACTCAGCCGCCACAATTACTGCGATTAGATTCTCACCTTCTCAAGCACCACAAGTGGTTTGTCGACGATGTTGCCCATGTCGTCGGTTTCCTTGGTGTAGAGCTCTACCTCGGTGGCACTGCTCTTGCGGCAGTAAAGTGTTTCCTCAAGTGCTATGAGCAGGCGAGTCTCGGTGTCGATGTTGGGACACTGATTGTGAGATGACTTCAAGTCTTCATATTCAATCGCCCACTCTTTCATGGGGTCAATGGTTATCACGCCATTTATTATGTTGCATCCGCTTGTAATGTTGACAGTGAGCATTTCAACGTCGTTTACCATCTTGATGTCACGATCGGCAACATTCATATCGTTGATTTTCTTCACCAACCATGGCCCGTTCATGAAGTCAAGATTCTGGCGACGCAGTTTCACCAGCACATCGCGATGCTTGTTCTTGAGTTCCATATACTCGGTCTCCCCCACTTGGGTGAGAGCCACGGTATTTACATCGGCTAATGCTCTAAGCAGATCTTTTTCCACATTCTGGAAGTAGCCACCATTCATCTTGGTAGTGATAACGTCGGTAATGGAAATCTTGTTTCCGTTAATGGAATAAAGCGCGTTAAGGCTGTTAGTGCCTGTGTTTCCATAGATGGCACCACCTTGCACGTCAAAATAGAGATAAGCCCTGGAACCGCGCGGCAAGTTCACCTCGTTCTGCCTAATTTCCTGCACATTCCACTCGCCATTGAGTTGCTCCATATAATTGGTAATGGGAATGTCCTTCTCCTCAACAACAACTTGCTCGACAACAAGGATTTTATCTTCTTTTTCCTTAGTTTTCTTTTTCTTGGCAAAAGCTGTGACGGGCATTGCAACAATGGCAATGAGTAATGCTATAATAGTTGATTTCTTTATCATCGGGATTATTTTTCAGTAAGTTTGTAATATTCGTGCAAAATTCGCAATTTTTCATATAATTACCAAACTATGACAGTGTCTTTTATATTTTTTTTGTACATTTGCCATGCCAATTCTATTGAATAACACATTAAATATATTAAATAAAATCATGACAAAACTGACAAAATCAGGACTTGATCCTGAAAAATTCAAAGCCGTGGTTGACGGCAAACCGGTTGAGCTCTATGTGCTGACCAACAACAATGGCGTGGAAGCGTGCATTACCAACTATGGCGGACGCATTGTTACACTGCTTGTACCAGACCATGATGAGAAACTCACCGATGTAGTGCTTGGACACGACAGCATTGCCAACTATCTTGCCGACGATGGCAATTTTGGAGCTCTCATCGGGCGCTATGGCAACCGCATTGGCAATGGACGTTTCACACTTGACGGTGTGGAATATACGTTACCAATCAATAACAACGGACATTGCCTTCATGGCGGACTTGTGGGTTATGACAAGAAGGTGTGGGACGCAAAGCAAGACGGCAACCGCCTGGAACTAACCCTCGTTGACCCCGACGGCACCGAAGGCTTCCCCGGCACTCTTAACGTGAAAGTGATTTACACTCTCACACAAGACAATGCCATCGACATTGAATATAGCGCCACTACCGACAAGCCCACCATAGTGAATCTCACCAATCACTCCTATTTCAATCTTAACGGCGACTTGGCATCAAGCATTCACAACCATGTGGTAATGATAGATGCCGACCGCATCACTCCCGCTGATGCCACACTTATCACCGACGGATCATTCATGGATGTGGAAGGTACTCCTTTCGACTTCCGAACAGCAAAATCAATTGGTCAAGACATCAATGCCGACAATGAACAACTCAAGAACGGTAATGGCTATGACCACAGCTTTGCACTCAACCACCCCGGTGACCTGAGCAAAGTGGCTCTGAGCGCGATGTCTCCTGTTACCGGCATCCTCATGGAAGTCTTCACCACCGAACCAGCAGCGCAGATGTATACCGGCAATTTCCTTGACGAGAAGTTGAAGGGCAAGTTTGGCGTGGGCTATCCGGCTCGCTCGGCAGTGGCATTTGAGACACAGCACTACCCCAACACTCCCAATTGCCCCGAGTATCCGTCGTGTGTGCTTCGCCCCGGCGAAACCTATAGCACTCGCACCATCTACCGCTTCGGCGTTCAAAAGTAAATCTTTCCACACCGTTTAAAAAAGAAATAAAGCCTTGCGCATCTTAACTGCACAAGGCTTTATTTTGTTTAAAAAATATGTGATAAGAAGTGTTTATAAATCTTCGTCGCTACCACCCTGCTCTTTCTCAAACTCGTCGTTGAGCTCGGCCAGTTCCTCTTCATTGAAAGCATCATCGCCGTAGAATGCCTCATCGAGTTCCTCGATTGTGGCATCAATCTTCACGGGCTTAACCGGTGCCATAGCATCAACTGCGATTGTCTCCTGTGGAGCCTTTCCTTCCTTGCGCTGGCACAAGGGTTCACTCATGCTCTTACCGGGCACGGTTTCCTTGAGAATCATGTAGAAATAACGGTCACTCATGTAATCAAAAACAAACTTAAGCTTCTGACCCTCGTCATCGATGAGCTCATCGAGTGGAGTGTCGTCCATGAGCCAAACGTCCTCATCGGTATCGGTATCCATATCATAATAAGTGACCTCTTTCTCCTTATTCCAGTCTTCGTCACAAATCACAAAAGAATCCATCTGGTTTTTATCGTAGCCCGCAGCATCAAGGATGGTGTTTCGCAATCGTGCAAAAGTGTCGGAACTATCGATGGCAATTTCGAGCTTGAAACTTCCCGATTCTTCGGAACCTATCAGAAACTTGTAAATCATAGTTTATTTATTTTGTTGAACATTTTCTGCGTGCGAAATTAGTAAAAAAATGAATTACGCAAGCAATATTGCAATTTTTTTTTGAGTACAAGCAAAAAAAAGGTGTTTTCCAAATATTTTGGCGCAAAAAACACTGCCAAAACGGCGCAATTCCTCTTTTTTAACATGATTTTTTTCAACAATAGCGACGCGAGCATGATTCACCCCCCTATTGATTATGTCATTAACAATTCACCTCGGCAAGCTCTCCTGTGGTGGAGTCGATAATGAAACCGCGCACCACCACATCGTGTGGAAGCAATGGATGCTTCTTGATTGTGTCAACGGTTCCAACAACCGACTGCTCGGTGTCGTGAAAGCCTTCGAGCCACTTGTCGAGGTCGATGCCACTGTGCTTGATGGTTTCAAGAGTGTGCTCGGTGATTCCACGTTCAATCATGTGATGCTCAAATTCTCCAAACGACATGTGGCATGCTCCACAAGTGGTGTGAGCAACTACCATAATTTCCTCTACACCAAGTTCATATACAGCCACAAGAAGTGACCGCATGGCACTATCGAAAGGTGACATTATGAGTCCTCCGGCATTCTTTATAATCTTGGCATCACCATTCTTTAACCCAAGTGCCGCAGGCAATAGCTCGGTGAGGCGTGTATCCATACAACTCAGCACAGCCAACTTTTTGTTAGGGTATTTATCGGCAACGTACTGCTTGTAGTCGCCACGAGCCACAAACTCCTTGTTAAAAATCAAAATCTCGTCAATCATTGTCAGTTATCAGTTGTAAGTTATTATCAGCTTGATTTCTCTACCATAATCACTCCAATGAGCACTAGCGCGCAGCCCACCATTGCCACCAAGCTAACAGGTTCCTGAATCAATATCACACCTGCCACTATCGAGACCACAGGGTCAAGATACAGGTAATTGCTAGCCTTGATGGTGCCAATCTTCTTGATAACAACGTTCCACAAGAAGAATGCTGCCATCGAGCACACCAGCGCAAGGAAAAGCATGTTGGCCAACAAGTCTGGACGAAGAATAGTAGACATAGGCGACATAGGCTCAAAAAACATTAATGGCACAGCACACAACGCGCCATAAATCATCACTTTGCGCGTAACGTCGAGAGTGCTGCGTCGACCTTGCATGCGCTTGAGTAGCACGCTATACACCGCCCATGACAGGGCAGCCAAAAATGCAAGCACGTTGCCCAGGAGGCCATCGCCCCACTCAAAACCATTTTGGAAAGTCACCACTGCCACACCCGCGAATGCCACCACCGACCCCAGCAACGCCATCCATGAGAAGCGCTCATCCTTGAGAAAAATCGCTGCCAGGATTGTAGTAAGCAATGGATTTATCGCCACAACGACCACCACATCGCTGAGCAAAGTGAGCTTGAGAGCCTCGTTTTGTAATATGAAATACATGGCCCCGCCGGTGAGACCGCAAAGCACTGCCAGCAGCTCATCACGCCATTCCCACACTTTTATTTTAAAGCGCGAGAAAACCAGCAATCCCAAGTAGGCCACCGCCGAGCGATATACGAATATCTCGGTGGGTGTGATTCCCGCATTGAGCAAGATTTTGGTGAAAGGGAACGACACGCCCCACGCCAATATCACCACTATTGCCAGCACATGAAACCATGCTGTGTTATTCTTTTTCAATCTCATTTCATCATCCATTGTTTGCGTTCTTCTTTGGGCATTCTCTCAATTGCATATCGCAACATTGTGCGTGGCATTTCGTGTTTGTGCTCGCCAAGAAACTCACGCAACGTGGCCAGGCCAACCCGCTTACCCATCTCGCGCAAGAGCCATCCCACAGCCTTGTGCATCAGGTCGTGCGAGTGATGCAAGTGCCGCCTGGCATAACGCAATGTAAAATAGGCATCACCATGCCTTAACGGCTCCATGGTGCACACTATGCTCATGCGTTGCTCCCACAAGTTGTCGCTACCGGCAAGGCGGTCGAGTGTGGCAAGTTTTTCATTATCGTTATATTTTGACGGCAGCAACAGCCACTTGCCCAATATTTTATACACGCTCAAGTCAACAAGGTCACAGTTATTGACACATCGCGCATGACTCAAGTAGAAATCAACTATCTCATCACGCTGTGCCACTGCCGCATCATTGTTAATCAATTTGCGCTGTGAAAGCCGCTCAAACCTTTTAACAAGCACAAGCAGCGCGCAAAGCCTTACTTCGTGCCATGCCGACTCGATGAGAACCTCAATATCACTCAAAGGTAATTCGTCACAGCGAGTTGCCACGGCCCGAGTGATGGGCACCTTTATTCCCAAGAATTGGTCGCCATGGCCATATTGTCCCGGCGCAGTCTTGAAAAAGCGCATCAAGTGCCTGGCCTGCTCAGGGTTGACCAGACCATGCAGGCAAGCAATAACCTGGCCTGCGGTTTTAAACTCGTCAGCTTGCATGAGTAGTTGAGCCGCCCGTCTACCTTATAAAATGCATACCCTGCCACGG
>AUXO012240041.1_pt1 | contig 19014 bp, 14 predicted proteins | sample 768731 | NCBI WGS metagenome assembly AUXO01 (sample SAMN02715735, study PRJNA202380) | gut metagenome | biome: sheep rumen | host: Ovis aries | place: New Zealand: Palmerston North
AGCCCGGACTAGATCCTTAGTCTAGCGCGTATGCCAATTCCGCCACGACTGCTTAAGCAATGCATCCGCAATGCTCAATTAGAATATCATTATTTTTTATATTTGTCAAGCAATTATTTTATTTTTTGCAATTTTATCCCAACGCTACATCCAGTGCCATCATCACTGTAAATCCAACTGCAAAAAAGATTGTTCCAATATCAGAATGTTTTCCAACTGACATTTCCGGTATTAACTCTTCAACAACCACGTAAATCATTGCACCTGCTGCAAAACTTAGTAAATATGGAAGTACCGGCAATATCCAGCCTGCTGCTATAATTGTCAAAATAGCTCCTAACGGTTCTACAATCCCTGACAAAACGCCACATACAAATGCTTTTGCTTTGCTCATCCCCTCACTGTGAAGCGGCATCGAAATAATTGCCCCTTCCGGAAAATTCTGAATCGCAATGCCGATTGCAAGTGCCAATGCCCCCATTGCCGTTATGGAACCATTGCCAGCCAAATACCCTGCATAGACAACACCAACTGCCATTCCTTCCGGAATATTATGCAGCGTCACTGCAAATAACATCATTGTTGTGTGCTGCAATGATGCTTTCGGGCCTTCCGCCTCCTGACTCCCTCTATGAATATGCGGAATCACATGATCCAATAGCAGCAAAAATAAAATTCCTAACCAAAATCCTACAACTGCCGGAACAAACGCCCATGTCCCCATCGACTCAGACTGTTCCATTGCAGGAATCAACAAACTCCAAATAGAAGCTGCAACCATCACTCCGGCCGCAAAACCAGTTAGAATCCTTTGCGTCTTTTCATTCATTTCCCGTCTCATAAAAAATACACATGCTGCTCCCAGACTTGTTCCTATAAATGGAATCCAAATTCCATACATTATTTCTAACATCGTATATCCTTTCCGAATGTCACATTGCATATAGTCAAATATATCGTATTTTATAGTTCCATGTATCTTCTGTAACATTCTATTATTAGTTATATTTCCAAATATCTTTCTCTATTCCTATTTTCTCATTTTTAAAATACGCTGACGCATTTATCTTGATTTCTACAAAATTATTTCACAAATTTTATATTTTCATGTGGTTAGTTGTAACTAACTAGATTGTACAATATCTTATTTATTTGTCAATATTTAGAGATATTCGGCTATATTATTTTTAAACAGACCTTGATACCTATTTATTTTTCTTTTTTATTTTTTGATGCTGTTTTCTTTCTTTTTGTTTTACTCTTCTTGTCTAAAACTACGTCCAAAACATCTGACACCTTTTTCACCGGAATGATATGAAGAATTTCCTTTACTTCTGCTGCAACATCTTTCAAATCATATACATTTTCTTCCGGAATAAATACATTTTTAACCCCCGCTCTCTGCGCAGCTAATAATTTTTCCGGCAAACCACCGATTGGCATGACATTTCCACGCAGCGATACTTCACCTGTCATCGCATATTCTGGACTTACCGGCTGTCCTGTTACTAATGATGCTAAGGCTGTCGTCAATGTAATACCTGCTGACGGTCCATCCTTTGGCGTTGCCCCCGCCGGAACGTGAATATGCAAATCATTTTGTGCAAATAAATCAACTGATTCCGGATACATACTTTTTACAAGGCTCACTGCAATCTGTGCGGACTCTTTCATTACATTTCCAAGCTGACCTGTAATCAAAAGTTTACCAGTTCCCTTTGTAAACATTGTTTCTATAAATAGTATCTCACCACCAACTGCCGTCCACGCAAGACCTGTCACGATACCTGCATTTTTCGTTTCCATAATCCTGTCATGATGAATTGGTCGGCTATCTATATAATCTGATAAATTTTCCGCATTGACTTCTACCTTTTGTACCTCGTCTTTTACAAAAGATACTGCTGCCTCACGGCATAACTTGTCTAATTGTTTCTTGAGCCCGCGCACACCGGCTTCCATGGTGTAATTCTCAATAATTTTCTGTATTGCTTCATCTGATACTGTAAAATCTTTCTTTGCTATTCCATTCTTTGCTTCTGCCTTCTGCAGCAAATGTTCCTTTCCAATATGAAACTTTTCGATTGGCGTATACCCTGTAAAAGATATTACTTCCATTCTGTCTCTTAACGGTCCCGGAATCGTATCCATGGAATTAGCCGTACAAATAAACAGTACATCTGATAAATCATATGGTACATTCAAATAATGATCTGTGAATGTATGGTTCTGTTCCGGATCTAATACTTCCAGTAATGCACTTGCCGGATCTCCATTGTAGCTTGTAGATAATTTATCAATCTCATCTAAAACCATAACCGGATTTGATGTTCCCGCTTTACTCATTCCATCCATAATACGTCCCGGCATTGCACCTATATAAGTTCTTCTGTGTCCGCGAATCTCTGCTTCATCACGTACACCACCCAGACTGATTCTAACGTATTTTCTATCCAGTGCTTTGGCAATACTGTGTGCAATACTCGTCTTTCCTGTTCCAGGAGGACCTACCAAAAGCAATATCGAGCCTGACTGTTTCTTACTCAGTTTCATCACTGCCATTTGCTCAATAACACGTTTCTTGACTTTTTCCAGTCCAAAATGCTCTTCATTTAATAGCTTTTCTGCTTTTTTCAAATCGATATTCTTTATGCGGTTCTTCTTCCATTTTAAGCTGGTTACAAAATCCAAATAATCATACAGGGAACCATATTCATGTCCGTCCGGACCTTCCTGCTTCAAACGGTTCAATGCTTTATCTGCTTCTTTTCTTGCTTCTTCATTCATTCCGGACTTTTCGATTTTTTCCTGCAGCACCTGAATCTGAGATTTATTTTCCGGATGCATATTATCCAGCTGTTTCTGTAAAAAAGCAATCTGCTTCTTTAATGCATCTTCCCGATACATCTTCTGATAGTTTTCCGTATGCTCATCATTGGCTTCCTGCGTCACTTCGGCTATCTTCAAAAATTCCTGAATTGCCTTTGTTATCAATTCAATCCGTTCACTCTTCTTGTCAACACGAAGAATCTCATAGCGTTCCTCATTAGTCAAATTCATATATGGTGCTGTACGCACTGCCAAATCCTCCCAATTCGCCAATGAATTAATAAATCTTCTTGCCCAAAAAGCCATTTGAAATTTCCCAAGATAATCAATCAGCTGTCTTTTGATTGCCTGAAACTTCTTCTCAGATTCTTCCTTATTAACATCATCTTCAAAGTCACGATTGGATGCTTCGACATATTCCTCATCCATCTGTACATCAGTAATATCTATGCGGTGCTCTGCCTTTATTATGACATTTCCCTGCTCATCTATATAATTAACCTTTCCGGCAATTCCTATCGGATAAATATCCTTCATGGTTAAATTTTCTGAAGCATCTGCGCTTCTTTGCACAAGAAAGATTACCTCTTCCTCTGTCTGCATATCTTCAATTCCCAATTCATCCAGATCACTTCTATTAAATTGAACTTTTGTATTCGGCAATACCAAACTGCTATATATCGGTATAATTCTCATATATAACCCCTTTCTTATTTACATTGTTAGCACTTATCTTTAATGAGTGCTAAGACTTTTTGTGAAAAAAAAGCCTCTTTTCAGAAGCCATCTTATATTTAATCTTACTATATCACTATTTCAAACAAAGTCAATGCATTTTAGAAAAACTTTATATTATTTTATTGTGTTCAATATAATTTTGCAATACATCTCACATCCCTTCATTCACAAATTTTTGTTTTATTACGCATATCTTTTTTATTTCTATTTAATAGATTTTATCAAATAAGAATGTTACAATAATAACGAAATTCATAAATTTTATAATTTATCACTTCCTAGTACTAATTTCTTATGCTATAATAATCAAGTACTAAATCAAACAAAGGAGCCGGGATATGAACGACTACTATTTATTATATACAGAAGTAAATTGCATTAGCCTTGTATTAATCGGATTACTACTGATTAAATCCAGAGAATTTCGTCAGAGCCGAACTTATAAGGATTTTATTTATTCTGTTATTTTTATGATTCTTTTCATCAGCACGGATGCCATTTCCACATTGATGATTGAAGGATATCTGCCAGCAAATAAGGGTTGGATTTTATTCATCAAATCTATTTACTTTTCATCCGCCACTTTAATGAGTTATTTCTGGTTATTATATTTTGAAAAGAAGACAAATACGCCTCTACACCAGGCAAAAAAGATACAACGAATCCTACAAGTCATTGTTATATTTGAAATAATTACAATTATAGCAAATCTTCGTCATGGCTTCTTCTTTTATATATCAGCGGACGGTGTTTATCATCGAGGCGTTGATTTTATTTCATTATACTTTTTGTGTTATCTTTTTATTGGTGTAGCAATTATACGTTCTCTGTATATCGCTATTTTTCAGACAAATTATCTGGATAAAAGTTACGTCATTACATTGGTGCTATTCCCTGTAATGCCTGCCATCGCCGGTATAATCCAATATTTTTATCCACAGCTGCCCATTGCCTGCATCTGTATCACGATTTCAACATATTTGATTTATTTTAACAGCGTTGACGAACTAATTTTTATTGATCCACTGACCGGCTTAAATAACCGTAGAAATTTTATGCGAATCATTTCCCATAAAATGAAATCAACAGATTCTGATGAAGCCCTGTATCTGTTAATGATGGACGTTGATTATTTTAAACAGATTAATGACACTTATGGACACATTGAAGGCGACCGTGCATTATCCCGTGTGTCTTATGTTCTTTCTACTGTCACAACTCCACTTCGCAAACGCCCTATGCTCGGTCGTTTTGGCGGCGATGAATTTATTGCTCTGCTTGAGTTTCAAAATGAGCAACAGGTCAAATCCTATATAAACACCGTTCAGGATCTGCTTAAAGAAGAAAATATTCAGGCAAATGCGAAATACAAGCTCACATTAAGCATTGGCTATGCCCCTTATGTTCCTGAATATCATCGTGTACTGGATTTTATTAATGCAGCAGATGAACATTTATACCAAGTCAAGAAAAATCGTTCATAGGAATGAAAAAGAATCGAACACCGCATATTGATAATTTTCTATTTAACCGTGGAAAATCACCTGCATACGATGTCCGATTCTTATTTATTTTGTTTATTATTTATGGTATACCAACGCCTCAAACTCCTCTACAGGAATTGGCTTGTAAAAATAAAATCCCTGACAATACCGTTCGTTTAAATTTAACAGCATATCGCAATGTTCCTGTGTTTCTACACCCTCAACTATAACTTCTGTATCTAACATTTTTGCCATTTCAAAAATTGATTTCATTACTTTTTTCTGCTTTTGATTTTGATTTCCTCTTGCCAGAAACTTTTGATCCAGCTTAATCACGTCTACTTCCATATCCTGTAATGTTGTTAAAGAAGAATATCCGCTTCCAAAATCATCTAATAATATCCGAAATCCTTTTTGTCGAAGTCTGCTCAATGTATCTTTTAGTTTTTCTTCGTTTTCAATATAGGCACTCTCTGTAATTTCTATTTCCAACCATTCCGGTTTTATAACATATTTTTCTATCAATTCCATAAAGTACTCTTCAATATCAATAAAATGAATATCTACTCTGGATACATTTACAGATACCGGCAGTGGCGCAATCCCCTGTGATTCCAACTTATTTAACCATTTGCATACACTTTCCCATACATAACGATCAATCGCCGCTATATATCCATTCTGCTCCATCGCCTCAATAAATTCACCCGGCGGTACAATTTTCCCATTTCGCTTCCAACGAACCAGTGCTTCTGAGCCAATAATGGTTTTGGTCAACAAATCCACCTTTGGCTGTAAATAGAAAATAAATTCCCCATTCTGAATCCCTTTAGGTGCCTCCATCAGAAGCATATGCGTATGACGAGTCTTCTGATAACTGAAATCATCATAAAAAGCTATTCGCTCCGTAAAACTTCCTCTGACACTGGAAAGAGCAACCAATGCATGATCGTAGCGCATCGACTGATACTCATCTGCATTGCATGAAATACTGATTCCTACGCAAGGCATAAATCCATCCTTAAACTCTACTTTTTGAATTGCACCCTCTACCATCTCACGAATTTTTTTCGTAACATCTACCGACGATGTCTTTTCAAATGTCAGAATCAGGCAGAAATTATCTCCTCCCATATAATTCCATACGCCATTGCGTTCCTTTGCAATTTTTGCCAACTCATTTTTCAGCATTGCAAGATATTCATCTCCCGCCTGCCATCCAAAAATATCGTTGTATAATTTGAAATTATTCAAATCCACCGCCATCGTTACGATATAATCGGGATTCATATTATGTATCCAAATATCTGTATCATGGAAAAATGTCTGTGTTCTTGTCAATTCCTCTTCTTTCGGAGAATATACAACAATATCATCTTCAAAACTCTCCGGTGGAATATTCTTAATAAAGCACATGAGCACAGGCGCATTATAAATATCCTCAAATGCAATAATTTCTGCTTTGATATATAGCCACTCTTCCGTACTGCTTTTTACACGAAAAATGCCTTTTAAAGACATATTCTTTTCCTGATTCAACATTTTTTTCGGATGTCTTGTATTTTCCCAAAAATTGTGAAAATTCAGACGATCTAACGGATGAATGAATGTTTCTTCTAATCTTCGAACAGATTCATAAAATTTTTCATGTACAATATCATCCTCTTTTTTATAATCACTATATATCAATCTGTAAAAATCAGACTGTGGATGAATCTCTATCAATTCGTTAAATCCCTGTACATTCTTAGACAGAATATCTTTATTTCCATACTCCAGCCGATACCGATGCTTAATCATATATACATTCTGTTCTGCCTCTTCCATGAGTTTCGAAAAATCACCATCATAAGAATTCCGATATACAATCTCTGCTGCCACATCAACAGATTCACTATATATCTTTTCATATAAATACGAGAGTTTTTCCTGCATGCTTTGTTGTGTTATATCCTCGCACAACACAAGAAATTCATCACCACTTAACCGAAAGATTTGTGGCTTACCGAATAATTCTATCAGTATTCTGCTAATTCGAATTAGCAGTTCATCTCCTGCGGAATGTCCTTTTTCTTTATTTACATTCCTCAAACTGACAACATCCAAACTTAACAAACCAACCGAATGATTGATACGCAGTCTGTTTGCACGTTCATACAAAGCATGTCGGTTGCCGCAGCCTGTCAATTTATCCTGATACCCAATCTGCTCAAGGTGCTTAATCAGGCGAATACTATGTAATTGAGACGCAACATAATATCCAAAAACTTCAAATACAATGGCCAATTCATCAATTAATTCCACTTTGGGGTTATCTATTCCCATAAACCCATAATCTTCTCCTTCATAAAGCAACTGACCGGCAATCACCGATTGCAGTCCCTGAGGTTCAAGAATATTATAAAGCAATAAATTATCCCGCTCCAGGTCTTTTATATCCCGAATAACCAAATTACTGTGTTTTTGAAAATAGCTATAATAATACTGTACATCCTTCCACGATAAATTCTGCAGCATATCTTTCTTTTTACATGTTTTATCATCGCACCATTCCTGTGTACAGTCATATCCACCGATTTGATTTTTCTCAAAAATATAAATTCGTTCACATTCAAAATAGTTTCCTATGTATTCTAATAATGATGTAATTGACTCTCTCGGCAGTCTCTCTATCTGCTGTTTTTCATCTGTATCTCGTTGTATTATATCCATTTATTTGACACACACTCATAGGTAATACCTACGACTCCTTTCAGATATGATTCCCCTCCGATTTCCTGTTTAAAGCAGTTTTTATACTTTTATATTTCCCCATCATTCATTAATAATCAGTGACAAACGTATCTAGCGATTCTTCCAGTAATTCCGGATTTTCAATCAATTTCTGAATCATCGCTATTGTCTTTGAATAATAATATCCATCTGCAATTCTTTCGTCTATTGTAAATCCCAAATCTACACTTTTTCGCATGGTAACTGTTCCATTTTTATCATAAAATGGTCGGTCTTTTATTAATCCAATCGCACAAAATACCGAATTTGTTCCCCAATTCGTCATATGATGATATGCTGCATCTAATTTAATACTTCCTAAGTTCGTTAGTACTACCGAACAGTAGTAAGGATCTGTTGCAATGACCGAATACGGCATCCAACCGTGTCTGTCTAAAAATCTTGCACATCTGCCAAGCAAGTGCTTAAACGGTACTTTCATTAAAATATCCATACTAGCTGTTGATTTGTCTTTTTTATCACTTCTGCAAAAAGAAACCTGACGGTAAATCTCATTATGAATGGTATCAATCGTATCATCTTTTTTGGCAACAATTCGTGCCAGTGCTTCGCCGCCTTCATCTGAAAATATCTTTTTTACAGTAAATGCTGCTGTAATCTCTTTTCTCTGATACATATTCTGATTTGCCACAAAACGATTCATCTTCGGACGAAGTACAATGGTTTTCAATACTGCCGTCAATACAACCTGAAATAAATTGTATTTATATTCAGGATTTTCTGCATTTTTTCTATCCAAATATTCCTGCGTTTTCGTCAAATCAATTCTTTTATGAATAAATGCTTCATTATCACAACGATTTGGATACATTAATGGCATAATATAATGCATTGAATCTATTTTACGGATAAGCGTTCCATCTTTTCTATCACCGATTCTTCTCATGATTTCGTTCCATCCTGCCTTTTCTTTTCTTCTTCCTCTTCTAATTTACGATAAGCGACTTTTCCCACTAACGTTTTCGGCAATTCATCTCGAAATTCAATTTCTCTTGGCATTGCATATTTTGCAACCTGCTTCGCACATTTAGATAAAATTACACGCTTCGTTTCTTCTGTCTGTGGTGTTCCCGGCTTTACAACAATAAATGCCTTAACTGTATGCATCCTGTATGAATCCGGCACGCCAATGACACAACTCATTGCCACCTCTTCCATTCCGTCAAGTACATTTTCAATCTGTGCCGGATAAACATTATAACCTGATGTTACAATCATACGTTTTGCACGTCCTTTAAAATATACATATCCTTCAGAATCCATATATCCTAAATCGCCTGTGTATACCCATGTCATACCAGCATCATCTGTACGAAGTGTATCCTTTGTTTCTTCCGGATGATTCATATATTCTTTCATTACCGTTGGTCCAGCGATAACAATTTCGCCCTCTTCACCAAACTCCAGTTCGATATCTGTTCCCGGCTTTACAATCTTAATAAATGTATCTGGAAATGGAACACCGATACTACCTTCCTTGTGATGAATCTGCGGTGTCAGACAACATGCCGTTACTGTTTCTGTTGTTCCATATCCTTCCCGAACCGGAATCGTCGCATGATGTTCTTGTAAGAATATATCCAGTTTCTTCTTTAACTCAACAGATAATGAATCTCCGCCTGAAAATACGCCTTTCAAACTAGACAAATCGGCTTTATCCATCGAATCTAAACGTGTTAGTGCTTCGTATAATGTTGGAACCCCGGCAATAAAATTACAGCGGTATTTTGTAATCAATTTGGCATAACTCGCCGCTGTAAATCGTGGTACCAATACACAACGTCCACCATTAAATAACATTGAATGAATACATACGCCCAATCCAAAGCCATGAAAAATCGGCATTGCAGCTAACATCTTATCTCCCGGCTGAAACATCGGATTGGTTGCTACAATCTGTGCTCCTAGTGCGTTAAAGTTTAAATTCGTCAGCACAATACCTTTCGTCGTTCCTGTTGTACCACCGGAATATAAAATAACCGCAGGGTCATTTTTCTCTCGCTTGACCTGATAATTATAAAAACAATATCTGGACAATTTCATAAATTCTTTCCAGCGAATAACTGGCGCATCTGCTGGAATCTTCTTCATCTTTCTGCCTTCTGTCAGCATATATCCTGCCTTAACCGGCTGTGATAATTCATCTTTGATACTTGCAATAATAATATTCACAATCTTTGTATTTGCACGAATCTTCTCAAATTTCCCATAAAACTGATCTAATGTAATCGCTGTTACACTCTCTGATTCATTCAAATAAAATTCAATTTCCTTCTCAGCAGATAATGGATGAATCATATTTGCGATTGCTCCAATACAATTCACTGCATAGAACATATAAATTCCCTGTGGACAATTTGGCAGTGCAATCGTTACACGATCTCCCTCCCGCACTCCAATTGTACGCAATGCCTTTGCACACTTATGCACTTCTTCTACCAACTTTTTATATGTTGTTCCACGTCCCATAAAATCAAATGCAATATTATCCGGATACGCTTTTGCAATCCGCTCTACTCCTTCAAACATTGTTCCTTCAAAATATTCCAAATGCAATGGCACTCCATCTGTAGAGTCTTTCCATGGCACATAATCCATTGATATCATCTGTAATCCTCTTTCTGTCATTATTTTAAATTGTTTTCATAGCATTTTTCTATAACACAAAATAATAAACTTTCATATCTTGTTTTCTGCAAAAGCTGACTATCAAAACGTCTTGTACATTCGTACATACTTTCTTTCTAATTAGTTATTGTAACATTTTTATGCTGTATTGTAAATGTTTACACTTTCCGCATCAAATCTTACTTCTTTACCACAATTTTATCCCAAATAAAAAGTACGTATTATGAACACATTTTCATTCATAATACGTACCTTTTCATACATTCATTTTATAAATTCTTATACCGGATAAGCCTTATTTTCTGTATCTGCAGTCTTTGGATCAACCTTTGTCTGCTGTGCTTCACGATACTTGAAGAATTCTGTTGCTACTGCCGGGAACAATGCATATGATAAAATATCCTCATCCTGCTGCTTGTATTCCTGAACAACCGGATCTTTCTTGAACTTCTCTAACTGTGGTTCAATTAAATCTGCCGGACGGCATGTAATTGGCTTCTCGTCACCAATTGCCTTCTTCTGAACTTCTTCATTAAATGGCTTAACTGTCTTACCAAATTCACCTGCAAGAACCTTCTTAGATTCCTTTGTAATCATCTTGTAACGTTCACCCTGTAATACATTTAATACAGCCTGTGTACCTACAATCTGTGATGAAGGTGTAACAAGTGGTGGTTCACCATAATCCTTACGAACTCTTGGGATTTCCTCAAGTACAGCCTGATACTTATCTTCTGCACCTGCATCTTTTAACTGAGATACAAGGTTAGAAAGCATACCACCCGGTACCTGATAAAGAAGTGTCTTAATATTAACACCCAATACCTTTGTGTTCATAAGACCGCTCTTTAATGCTTCTTCACGCATTGGCTGGAAGTAATTAGCGATTTCTGATAACAAGTTCTGATCAAGACCTGTATCATATGGAGTTCCCTTAAATGTCTCAACCATAACTTCTGTGGCCGGCTGGCTTGTACCCATTGAGAATGGTGACATTGCTGTATCAATAATATCAGCACCAGCTTCTACTGCCTTCAAATATGTCATTGAAGCAACACCTGATGTATAATGTGTATGCATCTGAATTGGAAGTGATGAACCTTCCTTTAATGCCTGTACAAGCTCTGTTGCTTTGTAAGGAACCAAAAGTCCAGCCATATCTTTGATACAGATTGAGTCTGCACCCATATCTTCAATTTTCTTTGCTGTTTCTTTCCAATAATCAAGTGTATAAGCGTCACCTAATGTATAAGACAATGCAATCTGTGCATGTCCTTTTTCTTTCTTTGCTGCTTTTACTGCTGTTTCAAGATTTCTTAAATCGTTAAAGCAGTCAAAGATACGAATGATATCAATACCATTTGCAATAGACTTCTGAACAAAATATTCTACAACATCATCTGCATAATGATTATATCCTAAAATATTCTGTCCTCTGAATAACATCTGTAACTTTGTATTCTTGAATCCATCTCTTAACTTTCTAAGTCTCTCCCATGGATCTTCCTTTAAGAATCTAAGAGAAGCATCAAATGTAGCACCACCCCAACATTCTACTGAATGATAACCAACTTTATCCATCTTATCAACGATTGGAAGCATCTGTTCTGTTGTCATTCTAGTAGCAATCAGAGACTGGTGAGCATCTCTTAATACTGTTTCAGTAATCTTTAAAGGTTTTTTCACCTGTTCTGCCATCTTCATATCCTCCATTTATATTTCTATTTACATTACACCAAACATCGCCATAAATGTACCGGCAGCTACGGCTGTACCGATAACACCCGCTACGTTTGGTCCCATCGCATGCATCAGTAAGAAGTTCGAAGGATCTGCCTCTGCACCAACTTTCTGTGATACACGAGCAGCCATTGGAACGGCTGATACACCGGCTGAACCAATTAATGGATTCACCTTGCCATGTGTAAGTTTGCACATAATCTTACCAAAGATTACACCTGCTGATGTTCCGAATGCAAATGCAATCAAACCTAAAGCAACAATCTTTAATGTGCTAAGATTCAAGAATGCTGCAGCACTTGTTGTAGCACCTACAGATGTACCTAAGATGATTACAACAATATACATCAACGCATTAGAAGCTGTATCTGATAACTGCTTAACAACGCCTGACTCTTTAAATAAATTACCTAACATCAACATACCTACTAACGGAGCTGTTGTCGGTAAAATCAATACAACGACGATTGTTACAATAACTGGGAAGAGAATCTTTTCTAACTTTGAAACAGGACGAAGCTGTTCCATTTTAATCTTTCTCTCCTCTTCTGTTGTTAATGCCTTCATAATTGGTGGCTGAATAATCGGAACCAATGACATATATGAATATGCTGCTACCGCAATCGGTCCCATGTATGCAGTCTGTCCTAATTTACCGGCAAGAAAGATTGATGTAGGACCATCTGCACCACCGATAATAGAAATAGCTGCTGCTGCTTTATCTGGGAATCCCATAAAGATTGCCATAATATAAGCTGCAAAAATACCAAACTGTGCTGCTGCTCCCAACAAGAAGCTCTTCGGATTGGCAATTAACGGACCGAAGTCTGTCATCGCACCTACACCTAAGAAAATTAAGGATGGTAAAATACTCCATTCATCTAACAAATAGAAATAATGAAGTAAACCTCCGATTCCATTATTGGAATCTTCAATGCTCAACATAATATCTGGATAGAGATTTACCAGAAGCATACCAAATGAAATTGGCACAAGAAGCAGAGGTTCATATCCTTTTTTGATTGCTAAATATAAGAAAACCAACGCAACAGCAACCATGAGGTAATTTCCCCATGTCAGATTAAAAAATGCTGTCTGCTGAACGAGGTTTCCCAATGTTGTTATAATATAACTCATCTTTTAACCTCCAGTTTATATGATTCTGATTGGTATTAGTTCATTGATACCAATACTTTACCTGTCTCTACTGAATCACCAACTGAACACTCTACAGTTGCAACTGTTCCATCCTGTGGTGCACAGATTTCATTTTCCATCTTCATTGCTTCAAGGACAAGCAATACATCACCCTTCTTTACTGCTGCGCCTGCACTTGTATTTACCTTTAAAATCTTACCCTGCATTGGAGCATTTACTTTAACTGCTCCCTGTGCTCCTGCAGGAGCTGCTGCCTTTGGTGCTGCTTTTGGTGCAGCCGCTTTCTTAACAGGAGCTGCTGTCTGAACGCCACTTCCTGTTCCTTCTTCTACTGTTACATCATATACATTGCCATTTACTGTAATTGTATAATTCTTCATTGTTATCTCCTCCAGTTATCTGTTTTATGAACTTTTTTAATTGAACGAACAACCAATCCATCTGCTGGTGTGTTCTCTGATGCTGCAATGGCTGCTGTAATAACAGCTACCAATTCAAGATCATCAACTTCTTCTGAATCATCTTCTACTTCTTCAACCTGTGCTACCGGTGCCGGCGTATTCTCTTTCTTAGGTTCTTCCTTCTTACCAATCTTATTAACATGCTTTAATAATGAAATGATAAATGAAATGAAAATCAAAACTACGAATACGGTTCCCATACCAATAACTGTATTTAAAGCAGCCTTTTCAACCTTTTCACCAGTCGTATATTCTGGATTGATTGCGCCACTTTCCAAATTCATATCCTTATCAATAACAAATTCAAATGTACATGCTCTCTTTTCATATGTTGTCTGAACAGAAATTGTACATAATTCACTTGTCTTACTGCTAATATTGATATCAAGTTTATCAATTGATTGTAATGCACCTAAGTCTTCTCTTGACTTAATCCAACCATTGTATAATTCAACAATATTATTGCTCATACCCTTCTGGTCTACAGCATATAACGTGTTGTTTGTATCACTTAATGTCTTTGCAGCTTCTGCATCTGAACGAATCTTATCATCGTTCGTGTGATCCAGATACAAAATCATATCTGTTGACCACTCTGCAAGTTCATTTTCATAACCAAATACTTCCTGTTCTTTTGCACTTTCCTTTGCTGACTGGGAAGAAATTGTATCGGTACATGCTGTCATACTAAACATACAGGCTGACATACAGAACAATAATAAGGATTTCTTTATACTTATTTTCTTCATATTTGCCTCACCTCATTATTAGACCGTTCCGTGCTTCTTTGCTGGACGATCCTCTCTTTTTGTATACAACATTTCTAATGCATATGCGATATGTCTTCTTGTATCCTGTGGTTCAATAACTACATCTACATATCCTCTTGCAGCAGCTGATTCTACACTTGACTGTAAGTTTGCATATTCTGCTGCCTTTTCAGAAATCTTAGCTGATACATCATCTGCCTTGCTGATTTCATCAGCATACATAATCTTCGCAGCAAGATTTGCATCCATCATACCAATACTTGCGTTTGGCCATGCAAATGTCATATCTGCACCGATTGACTTAGAATTCATGGCAACATATGCACTACCATAAGCCTTACCTGTAATTACATTTACCTTTGGCACACTTGCTTCTGCAAATGCAGCTGTTAAAGAAGCGACCGCTTTTGCAATTTCTTTTTCAGATGCAACTGTTGCTTCAAATCCTTCTACATTCGTTAATGTGATTACTGGAATTTCAAATGCGTCACAGAACTGAATAAACTGTGTTGCCTTCTTTGCTCCATCTACTGTAAGAACTGCTGCATATTCTGCCGCCTTCTCTCCTTCTTCATCAAAAAGTGCTGTACGATTTGCAACTGCACCCACTGTTGCTCCATTGACTGTAAGGAAACCTGTTACCATATCCTTTGCATAAGAAGCCTTTACTTCCATGAATAAGCCATCATCTGCAATATCAGTAAGTGCCAATGCAGGATCTGCAATCTCAGCTTCTAAATCTGAACATACTCTGTTCAAATCATCCTGACTCTCTGCAAATGTCTGATCTTCATTATTCGCTGGCAATAATGAAACAAGCTGTCTGATTCCATTTGCAATTGCTTCTGCATCACCAACATAATCAACTACTCCTGCTTCTGCCTGGAATGTTGCACTTGCTGTATCTAATTTACTGTCGTAGTTACCCTCTAATGCATTTGGACTATTCACAAATAACTTTGCTTTTTCTTCTGCAAATGTAAAATCTGAAAGTGCTGTAAGAACAGCAAGTCCACCACCGCAGTTGCCATATACAGCTGTAATCTGTGGAATCACGCCTGATGCAAGAGACATTTTCTGATAAATCTTACCAAAACCGTCTAATGCATCTGTTGCTTCCTGAAGTCTTAATCCAGCACTATCAATTAAACCAATTACCGGTGCTCCCATCTTCATTGCCATATCATAAAGGCCTGCAATCTTCTTTGCATGCATCTCACCTACAGAACCGTTCATAACAGTCGCATCCTGGCTGTACACATACACAAGATTCCCATTAATTACTCCATATCCGGTAATAACACCATCTGCTGAAGTATCTTTTTCTTGAATGTTGAAAGTTGTTGCTCTAGCTCTGACACCGGCACCAATTTCAACGAAACTGCTGTCATCAAGAATAGACTCTATTCTATCTCTAGCTGACACCTGTGTTGCTTCACTCATTCTCGTGACCTCCTATTGATTTTTGTTTTATAAACTGATATTGTTTATTTTATAACAATTTCATACATAATTCAAGCATAAGATTGTAACTTTTTTGTCAATTTATATTGCTTTTATAAATTATTTTGTACATATTTCACATCAATATTAAATAAATATACGATATATCCTCATTTTATAAAGTTCATTATTCAGTTGTAAAAACATCCAATTATTATTTGTATCTTCAGAAATATTTATAGAAATAATTTTATCGTTTCCTTTTAAATTCCCATTAATCTCTTGCCTCTATAACAATTGCTCTGCCGGATTCTATCATTATTTGTGCCTGTTGTTCTATAATCTCATTACTCTGGCAAATACTTTCTCCCTGATAAATCTTTTGATGTTTTAACGGATATTTCATCCCCTTTAATGTAAGCTGTAATTCCGGTGTCATCGGAATAAGTGAAATATATTTCCCATATTGTTTACATTTCTGTATCGTATGGGTGCTACAAATCTGATATATTTTATTATTTGTATCAAATATTGCGCAAAAAATCCCTGCTTCCGCTGCTTCTCTCATAATAGATATATTCGTCATCATATGGTCGATACGATTTCCTGTAGCCCCTATGATATCAATATATTCCGGCTTCATTTCAATTGCTTTTTTTAATGCAATATGCGTATCTGTATAATCTTTCTCCGGCGGATAGGTTTTCGTCTCCGTCGTCTTTTCATACTGCTCTAACAGTTCATGATTTACAGAATCATAATCTCCCACCAAATAATCCACTGACAGATGCATCTTATCACAATGCTGCAATCCGCTATCTGCCGCAATAATATAGTCATATTTATTATTATATAACCAGTCCTGTGCCCAATCATAATCAACGGTTCCACCAGATACAATCAATATTTTCCTGATATCGCTATACATGCTTTTTTTTAAATGTTCCACATTATCCTCTTCCTTTTTTAGATATAACTTTTGTTATGTAATTATTGCACCAACATTTTGATTTTAAAATCACTTATGTTCATTTTGATTTTATGCAAAATTGTATTTTGTACTTTAATTTTTCACATTTATTTATTATTATAGTACGAAAGAGATTTCAGTGTCAAAATTGTCTTGTAAAACAATAACACTTTAATCCGAATCTGAAAGGAGTTTTTTATGCCAATTATTACGAATGAAACAAATGAAAAATCAAAAGACAATTTATCTTCAGCCATTACATTTGCTGTCTGCGGCGTTGCCGGTATTGTCATTCTTTTATTAAATGACTTTGGTATTTTGCATTTATTTAATACGCAAGGTTCTGCCGGTGTTTTTGTAAATATCGTTCTAGGCGCTATGTTTCTTATTTTCTTTGGTATCGCATTTATATGCTTTCGTTCTTCAAAAACATTGCAATCAACTGCGCAAAAGGAAATTGAACGGGATACTAGAATTCTAGCATGGTTACAGGAAAATATCTCAAAGGAACAAATCGATGCTGCATGTGATGACTCTTTAGCAGAAGAAATGAAATACTTTCAACGCAGCAATTTTATTCAAGAAGCCATTTTGCAGGAATTTAATAATTTAGAACCGGAAATGATTGAATCTGTTTCAGACAATTATATCGAACAGCTCTATCCACCGAAGTGTTAAATTTCGTTTTGTGGAGAGATTTATACGCCTACTGTTTTTAATATATTATTTTCTATATTTAAATTTTAAGAAAGGGTTGAGCACATTTTTCAAAGGTGCTTCTGTAATATATGTATACAATCACACAGCCTCTTGCAGCGCAGCCGGATTGTTCCTGCTTTGATTATCTGAATTTATTCTACACCAATGATTTATCTGAATATTTATTTTTTGATATTGAAACAACCGGATTCTCTGCGAAGTCATGTCATTGCTATTTGATTGGTGTCGTTTTTTATGATTCTGCGACTTGCTTATGGAATTATACGCAGTGGTTTGCCGCTAATAAAACAGAAGAAATTGAAATTCTATCCGCATTTTACAACTGTACAAAAAACTTTTCTTACTTAATCAGCTTTAATGGTGCAGGTTTTGATATTCCATTTCTTATGGAACGGATGAATCGTACCGACGCTTTAAAAGGAAATCATTTTGAACATATGACACACATTGATATTTTTCGAGAAATCCGGCCTTTAAAAAAGCTCCTGCAATTAGAAAATTACAAACAGAAAAGCATCGAATTATTTCTTGGAATTAACAGAGAAGACTTATATCATGGTGGGCAATTGATTGAGATTTATGAAAATTATTCTAAAGTTCCTACTGAAGAAGCACTTTCACTACTGCTTCTTCACAATCATGATGATATTATTGGAATGGCATCTTTACTGCCTATTTTGAATTATCGTATTCTACTCGCAGATGAATATTTTTTTAATGTATCATCCGATAACACCAAAAACTTAATTCAATATGAAGAATCTACATATCAAGATGAACAGGGCACAAAACGCAAAGAATTATTTTTTTGTTTAAAAAGTCCTTTGACATTTCCAGTTCGTGTCCTACGTACTAACTTACCATTTGCCTGTAAATTGGAGGGTACTACCATTACATTGCGTGTACCTATTTTTGAGGATACTTTGAAATATTTTTATCCGAACCCAAAAGATTATTACTATATTCCTGAGGAAGATACCGCTATGCACAAAAGCGTTGCTGCTTACATTGATAAAAATCATCGCAAACAGGCAACTGCCAAAAACTGCTACGTTAAAAAAACAGGGCAATATCTTCCGCAACTTTCTGAAGATATTACTCCCGTATTTTGCACAGGATACAAAGAACTGCCTGTATATTTTGCATATACAGACAGTTTCCTAAATGACACAAAAAAAATGCTGCAATACATCATACAGACATTGCAACAGATAATTAAGTAAGTTTCGATTTAACGAGCAGTGCCAAAAAGAAATAACAAATACTCAATGGGAGCTTGC